>Ga0207774_100101_pt1 | contig 77263 bp, 67 predicted proteins | sample TtaePargueraPR_13_FD_187754 | JGI IMG/M metagenome (GOLD analysis project Ga0207774, IMG submission 187754) | Aerobic enrichment media microbial communities from Bioluminiscent Bay, La Parguera, Puerto Rico - Tt and M2 (2) (SPAdes) | ecosystem: Environmental > Aquatic > Marine > Unclassified ... | reverse complement strand
CGCCGCCTACGCTTCCCTTCCTTCAATAACTAATTGTCAAAGAACCATTCACTTGCCGTGAATGTGGGACATAGGCCCTCAACCGAAGACGTCAAGCCTGTTTCCTGTTGCCAGGTCCGAGCGACGATGATGTCCGGTAGAACCGACAGCGAGGAGCGCCGAGATGGCAGCGCCGCCGTCGATGGAGGGCGTTATACGCACGGCCCGAACGGGAGTCAACAGACTTTGTCAAAAAAGATTCACAGAACGGACAGAGCGCGAATAACCGTAAGCGAATCATCGATTTATGGCCAGAACCCCAGCCAAAGCGCCGCGTGCCCGAACCATCCGGCCCCGGGAGGCGGCCGCAGATCTGAGCACATATGCTCGCCTGTATTATAAAGACTGTTCCGGGGCGGCTTTTTCACCACAGAACTGACAAATTCTGCCAGTACGCACTGCCGCCGGCGTGGACAGTCCTGTCATTGCCCGCGCAGAAACAATTGACGTTTTTAATCAAACACTGCATGTAGCAGGATCTAAAATGTTTGGCGCTGCTGAACTGCCAGCCCTTGTTTGCGGGCTTGAGGTTATGATCCACTGGCAAGCTGTATGAAGGACCGGACAGGAATTAATGCATTTTGGCCCTTTCCATAGCGCGCAGACCATTCGCATCGAGCTCGGTGACGAACCGCCGCTGCGCGGCTATGAGGGTCGCAGCGGTATGTCCGACCGGCGGCAGGTCTCGCTGCGCTGGCTGGCTGGAACGGTCCTGACCGGGGTCACCTCTCTTGTCCTGATGGGCGGCGCGCTGATGGCCGCGCTCGATGGCCAGTACAGCGTCGAAGCCGCCCCCTCCGCGGACGCCTATCTGAACGGCTTCGGCATCGCCGACGGCAGCGGCCGCAAGGGCGACAGGGTGCTGCGTACGGCAGCCGAATATTCCAGCAAGCACGTCATCGATGTGAACGTCGTCTCCCGCGAGGGTGACAGGGACCATATCCGCGTGCAGCCGCATGTCTTCGTCAGCGCGACCCTGGCGACCCGGAAGGACCCGGATCTCGCCGACCGCATCCCGCCCTTCAATCCGCTGAACATGTTCGCCGACAACCGGGATGAGGATTTTCCGGGAGCTCCGGGCGACAACAGCACGCCGCTGCTTACGGATTCCGTTTACGGTGCCAAGCTGGAAAGCGAAGTCAGCATCAGCCTGACGCCGTTCCCCGCCTCCAGCAAGGCCATCGACCTCGAAAAAACCCCTTCGGAAACCGAAGTCGAGCTCAAGGTTCGCGAGACGGCCCGCACGCTGTCGATCGATGCAGTCGAGATGGCTGCCAAGACCCTGGTCGACCCGGGCCGCTTCGATTTCAATCTCGCCCTTCAGCCCGACCTGGAACGCTACGCGGTGCGCATCACGCCCGAAAACGTCTCCTTCGTCTCCAAGCGGGACGAGGACATCCGTTTCGCCGGCATGGACGAGAGCATCGTTCCGGTGGTCGAGGGACAGGATCTTGTCGACCTGCTCATGGATTACGAGGCAACGGAAGACGAAGCCCAGTCCATCGCGGCCGCCTTCCTGGACAATTTCGAAATTTCCGGGCTGTCGGACGGCCAGCGGCTCCGGATTGCCTTCGCCCCCTCGCCCGAAGATCTGGAGCGCATGCGTCCCGAACGCATCAGCCTCTATGAGAACACGGAGCACCTGGCGACGGTCGCCCGCTCCGACAGCGGCGACTACGTCAAGGCGAAGGAACCCAGCACGTTCCTCGCCGATGCCTTTGCGGAGGCCGACCGGGTGTCCTATGGCGGCCCGACGCCGGCAATCTACGACAGCCTGTACCAGACCGCTCTCGAACAGGACATGCCCGAGGATATCATCGACGACCTGGTGCGCATGTTCTCCTTCGACGTGGACTTCAACGCCCGCGTTCAGCCCGGCGACTCCCTGGACCTATTCTTCACCGAAAGCGACGAGAACAGCGCACCGAAGATCCTTTACGCCTCCCTCAACACGGGCAACACGACGCGGGAATTCTACCGCTTCCGCACGCCGGATGACGGCGTCACCGACTTCTACGATGCGTCCGGCCAGAGCGCGAAAAAGTTCCTGATCCGCAAGCCGCTCAACGGCGGCAAGTTCCGCTCCGGCTTCGGCATGCGCCGCCACCCGATCCACGGCTACACCAAGATGCACCTGGGTGTGGACTGGTCCGCACAACGCGGCACCCCGATCTTTGCCGCCGGCAACGGCACCGTGGTCAAGGCGGGCTGGAGTTCCGGCTACGGCCGCCGTGTCGAACTCCAGCATACCAACGGCTACAAGACCACCTACAACCACATGAGCGGCTTCGGCAAAGGCATCCAGGAAGGCGCCCGCGTCACCCAGGGCCAGATCGTCGGCTATGTGGGCTCGACCGGCCTGTCGACCGGGCCGCATCTTCATTACGAAGTGATGGTGAACGGCCGCTACATGGATCCCATGCGCATCAAACTGCCCAAGGGACGTACCCTGGACGGGGAAATGCGCGCCGCGTTCGAGGCGGAACGCTACCGGGTGGACTCGCTGCTCGACCGGGTTCGCAAGCCGTCGCGCATCGCCGCGATCAACTGAGGCTCGAGACTCAATTTCTCCCAGCGCAGGTACCCCGGAACTTCCGTCGCGGGTCCCCCAGATGAACGTGCCCTAACTCAGGTCAATGAGGGCGATATCCCGGGATCGCTCTTGCGAAGCTTTGATAAACAGACGGCGGCAGCCAGGGGAGTTCTCGGCCCGGCTGCCGGTCCTTTGCTGAAATAGGCGGGCGCTTTCAGTGCCCGCGGCTGCCGCGCAGGGCCATATAGATCGCCGGAATGACCAGCACTGTCAGGATGGTCGAAGACGCCAGCCCGAAGAGCAACGAGATCGCCAGCCCCTGAAAGATCGGGTCGGCCAGGATCACCGCAGCGCCGATCATCGCGGCGAGCGCCGTCAGCAGGATCGGCTTGAAGCGGATCGCGCCTGCCTCCAGCAGGACCTCCAGCAGCGGCCGCCCGGGCGAGCGCGAATGCTGGATGAAATCGACCAGCAGGATGGAATTGCGCACGATGATGCCCGCCAGCGCGATGAAACCGATCATCGACGTGGCCGTGAAGGGCGCCGCGAACAGCCAGTGCCCCAGCATGATGCCGATCAGCGTGAGCGGGATCGGCGTGAGGATGACCAGCGGCAGCTTGAAGGATCCGAACTGGGCGACGACCAGGAAATAGATCCCGAGGATCGCCACCATGAAGGCGGCGCCCATATCGCGGAAGGTCACCCAGGTGACTTCCCATTCTCCGTCCCAGAGCAGCGTCGGCCGCGTTTCGTCCGCCGGCTGCCCGTGCAGCACGATCTCCGGTTCCGGGACATCGCCCCAGTCCATGGCCCTGATCCGGTCCGAAACCGCCATCATTCCGTAGACCGGCGCCTCGAAGGTACCGGCGAGTTCGGCCGTCACCATCTCCGTTGCCCGGCCGTTGTGGCGGAAGATCGGATAGGAGGCCTTTTCGCGGCTCACAGTCACGACGTCGCCCAGCTCGATCACGCCTCGGTCGCCCGGCAGCGCATTGGCGGGCACCGGCGTCGCCAGCGCCGTCTCGTCGATCACCATCTGCCCCTTGCCGAGATGAATGCGGATCGGAATCGGATAGCGCGCCCCGCCCCGATGCGAATAGCCGACCGTGGTGCCGCCATAGAAGCGGCTGATCGTATCGAAGACATCGCCCTGCTCGACCTTGTGATATTCCAGGCTGTCCTGATCGATCGCAATTCTGACCCGTTCCGCCTGGGTGCCGTAGGAATCGTCGACATCGACGATGAACGGCACCTCCTCGAAGGCCTGGCGGATCTTCGCGGCAACCGCCCGCCTTGTGTCGGCATCGGGACCGTAGATCTCCGCCAGAAGCGTGGCGAGCACCGGCGGACCGGGCGGCGGTTCGACGACCTTGAGGACCGTGTCCTCCGGCAGATCCAGGTCTGCCAGCACGTCGCGGATGCCAAGCGCGATGTCGTGACTGGTCCGGTCCCGTTCGCCCTTTTCGCTCAGGTTGATCTGGACGTCGCCCTGCTCCGGTGAGGCGCGCAGATAATAATGGCGGACGAGGCCATTGAAGTTGAATGGCGACGCAGTTCCCGCATAGGTCTGGAACGACTCGATTTCCGGCACGTCCGCGAGGCGGGCGACCACCGCCTGAAGCACCCTGTCGGTCTCCTCCACCGAAGAGCCCTCCGGGAGATCGACGACCACCTGCAGCTCCGCCTTGTTATCGAAGGGCAGGAGCTTCACGGTCACCTGCGTGGTGTAGAAAAGCGCCAGGGAACCGAGCGTGCAGATACCGACGACCAAGAGAAAGACCCAGGAGCGCAGCTTCGTCCCGATCAGCGGGCGGGCGACGGACGCATAGCCGCGGCCCAAGGCACCGCCATGCGCGGACGGGGCATGCGCATGCCCGCCGCCTTTGCCGCCGAGCTTCATCATCAGCCAGGGCGTCAGGATGACGGCGACGAAGAACGAAAACAGCATCGCCGCAGACGCATTGGCCGGGATTGGCGCCATGTAAGGGCCCATCAGGCCGGAGACGAACAGCATCGGCAGAAGCGCAACGATCACCGTCAGCGTAGCGACGATGGTCGGGTTGCCGACCTCGGCGACCGCCTCGATCGCGGCCTGCGTCCTTGTCCGGCCGTCCTCCATTGCCCAGTGGCGGGCGATGTTTTCGATCACCACGATTGCGTCGTCGACCAGGATGCCGATGGAAAAGATCAGCGCGAACAGGCTGACGCGGTTGATGGTGTAGCCCATCAGATAAGCGGCAAAGAGCGTCAGCAGGATCGTCGTCGGGATGACGACGAGGGTCACCAGCGCCTCCCGCCAGCCGATGGCGAGCGTGATCAGGATGACGATGGAAATCGTGGCAAGCCCTAAGTGAAACAGCAGCTCGTTGGCCTTCTCATTGGCCGTCTCGCCATAGTTCCGGGTGATCTCCATCTCCACGCCTTCCGGGAAGATGGCGCCGCGGATCTCGTGCAGCCGGTCGACGATCTCGTCGGCGATAACGACCGCATTGGTGCCCGCGCGCTTGGCGATTGCCAGCGACACGGCCGGAGCGCGCTCCAGCTCCCCGTCCCGCTTGCGGACATTGGCGACGAGGTGCTCGGAGGAATGGGTGGCGAGGCCGATGCCGGCGACATCGCGCACATAGACCGGCCGCCCGTCTCGGGCGGTCAGGAACAAATTGCCGATCTCTTCGGCCGATTGCAGGGTTTCGCCCGCGACCAGTACGCGCTGCTCGCCGCCCTCGCGCACATAGCCGGAGCGGAAGGACTTGTTCGCGCCTTCGATCTTGGCGGCCAGCTGCTGGAGCGTGATGCCGTAAAGCGACAGCTTTTCGGGATCCGGTTCGACACGGATGGCCTCCGGTTGCTCGCCAACGAGAAAGGTCAGGCCAATGTCCGGCAGCTTTGCGATCTCGACCTGGAGCTCGCGCGCCAGCCGCGTCAGGCCGTTCGCCGTCCAGCGTTCGGCCGCTTCCGGGCTCGGTGTCAGCGTGACGACGACGATGGCAACGTCATCGATGCCCCGTCCGACGATCAATGGCTCCGGGATCCCGACAGGGATGCGGTCCATATTTGCGCGGATCTTTTCGTGGACCCTCAGGATCGCGCTGTCGGAACTGGTGCCGACCAGAAACCGCGCGGTCACCAGCACCCGATCGTCCTGGGTCTGCGAATAGACATGCTCCACGCCGTCGATCGCCTTGACGATGGTTTCCAGCGGTTCGGTGACCAGCTTGACCGCGTCCTCCGCGTTCAGGCCGTTGGCCTCGACATGGATGTCCACCATCGGCACGGAAATCTGCGGTTCTTCCTCGCGCGGCAGAACGACAAGCGCGATAAGTCCGAGCGCGAGAGAGGCGAGCAGGAACAGGGGAGTCAGCGGCGAGCCGATGAAGGCCCGGGTCAGCCATCCGGCGATGCCAAGCCTCATGGCAGGATCACCCGGTCGCCGTTCCGGAGCCCGGTCAGGATTTCAACGAGAGAGACACCGTCGCGTGCGATCCGTGCTCCGGGAATGACGGCGACATCCTGTTCGCCCTCGTCGTCCGCGATGCGCACATAGTCGACACCGTGGCGGGTCGAGATGGCGCCTTCGGGCACGGCAACGACCTGCCGCTCGCCCACCGGAACCCGAACCAGCGTGCGCTCGTTGACGAAATAGTCCCCGAGCCCATCGACCTCCACATCGGCCGTGACGCGGCCTTCCGCGATTTCCGGATAGATCTTCACGATGCTGCCGGACCGGGCGGGTTGGCCACTGCCCGCATCCGGATCGAGGCCTCGGCCGCCGATCAGCACCGTCGCCCCGTCGGCAATCTGCGAGGCATGGCGTTCGGGGATGGACAGGCGCAGGAAATACCGGCCGCTTGCGATGCGGGCGACTTCCTCGCCGGACAGGATGACGGAACCTTCGGTGACGGGAACCGTCAGCACGCGGCCGGCGTTGGGGGCCAGCACCTCGCCTTCGCTGGCGCGCTGCTCAATCACCGACATTTCGGATTCCGCCGCCACGGTCTGGTTGGTGACGACGTCGAACTGGGTGCGCACCTGGTCGAGACGGCTTTGCGCCGCGGAGCCGCGCGAAACCAGTTGCTCGACCCGGTCGAGTTCGGTACGCGCGTTCTGCAGTTGCGACCTGAGGGCTTCGATGCGGGCACGGGCCGCGTCCAGTTCGAGCGCGATCTTCTCGTCGACGACCACGGCAATCACCTGATCGGCTTCGACCTGATCGCCCTCCCGGACATGGACGGTCTGAACCGTTCCACCGATCCGGGCGCGCGCGGGCACCACCGTGCGGCTCTTCACTTCCGCGAAGACCGCCTTCGTCTCCGGTACCGTCATCGTTTCAACCAGGAACTCATCCGCTCTGGCAAAAGAAACGGCCGCCGAAATCATCGCGCCTGCCAGCGCGACGCGCATGCCGCAAACCCGTCGCATCGAACCCCCTGTCGTCCTCACCTGAAGGCCACACCCGGTTTGATCCCGAGCATTTTGAAAATGATCGCCGCCGGGCAGAACCCGGTGACCGATGCCTGAATCATATTCAGGCCCACAAAGGCATTCAACAGATACCAGTAGGGCGACACGTAGTAACCGAGTGCCAGGGACACGAGTATCATTACACCCGCAAACATCATAACCGCGCGATCGACTGTCATTCCAACCTCCTAGACCGGCATACCTTCGCGGAGAACACATGCCGGCACAGCTATAGTTTCACTAATATGAATATATGAATACCACATCTTGTTTTTGCAACCTTTGACAAAACGCAATCGACACTCAGGTTGGGCACGCTCAAAGCACGACATCTTTTGGCCGGCGCTCCGCCAAACAGAAAAAGCCCGCGGAACGAACCGTCCCGCGGGCTTTTGTCGTGTGCTGGGAAATAAGGCCGGTCAGGCGGCGGCGCTTTCCGAACCGGCGACCTGAAAGACCAGCCGGTCGCCGCCGGCCGAGACATCCACGGTCTGTCCGTCCAGGATCTCGCCGGCCAGCAGTTTTTCCGCCAGCGGATCCTGAACGTCTTTCTGGATCACCCGTTTCAGCGGGCGTGCGCCATAGGCCGGATCGTAGCCCTTCTGGGCGAGCCAGCCGAGCGCGCCGCCGTCCAGGTTCAGCGTGATCTTGCGCTCGACAAGCAGGTCGCGCAGGCGTTCGAGCTGGATCTTGACGATATCCGCCATCTGCGACCGCTGCAGGCGGTGGAACAGGACGATTTCGTCGAGCCGGTTGAGGAACTCGGGACGGAAATGCGCACGCACAGCCCCCATCACCTCGCTCCGGACCGCATCCGTATCCTGGCCTTCCGGCTGGTTGACCAGATATTCCGCACCCAGGTTCGACGTCATGATGATCAGCGTGTTGCGGAAATCGACCGTCCGGCCCTGACCGTCGGTCAGGCGGCCGTCGTCGAGAACCTGCAGGAGCACGTTGAAGACGTCGCTGTGGGCCTTTTCGATCTCGTCGAACAGGACCACCTGATAGGGCCGCCTGCGGACAGCTTCGGTCAGGGCGCCGCCTTCCTCGTAGCCCACATAACCCGGAGGAGCGCCGATCAGCCGGGCCACGGAGTGTTTCTCCATGAATTCCGACATGTCGATGCGCACCATCGCGCTGTCGTCGTCGAACAGGAAGCTGGCGAGCGCCTTGGTGAGCTCCGTCTTGCCGACGCCGGTGGGGCCGAGGAACATGAACGAGCCGATCGGCCTGTTCGGATCCTGCAGCCCGGCGCGCGCCCGGCGGACGGCGGTCGAAACCGCATGGATCGCCTCGGCCTGGCCGACGACACGGCTTGCCAGCTCGTCCTCCATCTTCAAGAGCTTCTCGCGTTCGCCTTCCAGCATCTTGTCGACCGGAATGCCGGTCCACTTCGACACCACCTGGGCGATATGCGACGGCGTGACCGCCTCATCCACCATGGCGTCACTGTCTTCCGACGCTTCGGCCTCCGCGAGCCGGCGCTCCAGATCCGGAACGACGCCGTAGGCAAGCTCGCCGGCCTTGGCAAGGTCGCCGCGCCGTTGGGCGATTTCCAGATCCGTGCGGGCCTGCTCGAGCTGTTCCTTGATCTTCTGCTCGAGGTTCAGCTTTTCCTTCTCGCCCAGCCAGCGGTTGGTCAGCACCTGCGACTGTTCTTCCAGATCCGTCAGTTCCTTCTCGAGCTTGACGAGACGGTCCTTGGCGGCCGCATCGTCCTCGGCCTTCAGGGCTTCGCGCTCGATCTTGAGCTGAATGATCCGGCGGTCCAGTTCGTCCAGTTCTTCCGGTTTGGAATCCACTTGCATCCGCAGCCGGCTGGCGGCCTCGTCCATCAGGTCGATCGCCTTGTCCGGCAGGAACCGGTCGGTGATGTAGCGGTTCGACAGCGAGGCCGCGGAGACGATGGCGCTATCGGTGATGCGAACCCCGTGATGGAGCTCGTATTTCTCCTTGATCCCGCGCAGGATCGAAATCGTGTCCTCGACCGTCGGCTCCGTGACGAACACCGGCTGGAACCGGCGGGCAAGAGCCGCGTCCTTTTCCACGTGCTTGCGGTACTCGTCGAGCGTGGTCGCGCCGACGCAGTGCAGCTCGCCCCGGGCAAGCGCCGGTTTCAGGAGGTTCGACGCGTCCATGGCGCCGTCCGCCTTGCCCGCGCCGACAAGCGTGTGCATCTCGTCGATGAACAGGATGATCTTGCCGGCGGCCGCTTCGACTTCGGACAGGATCGCCTTCAGCCGTTCCTCGAATTCGCCGCGGTATTTCGCGCCGGCGATCAGCGCGCCCATGTCGAGGGCGAGAAGCTGCTTGTCCTTCAGGGATTCCGGTACATCGCCATTGACGATCCGCAGCGCCAGCCCTTCCGCGATGGCGGTCTTGCCCACGCCGGGTTCGCCGATCAGCACCGGGTTGTTCTTCGTCCGGCGGGACAGAACCTGGATCGTCCGGCGGATTTCCTCGTCCCGGCCGATCACCGGATCGAGCTTGCCTTCCCGGGCAACCTGCGTCAGGTCGCGAGCATATTTCTTCAGAGCGTCATACTGGCTTTCCGCGGTCGCGCTGTCGGCCGTCCGCCCCTGGCGCAACTGGTTGATCGCTTCGTTGAGACCGTTCGGCGTGACGCCATGACGCTTCATGAGCTTGCCGGCTTCGCTCTCCGTGTCCATGGCGAGCGCAAGCAGCAGCCGTTCGACGGTAACGAAGCTGTCCCCGGCCTTTTCCGCGATTTTTTCCGCCTGTTCGAACAGCCGCGCCGTCGCCTGGCCCATATAGAGCTGGCCGGAACCGCCGGAGACCTGCGGCATCTTGTCCAGAAGGCCTTCGAGATCGCCCTTGAGCGCCTTGGCCTGGCCGCCGGCCCGGTCGATCAGGCCGCTGGCCATGCCTTCCGGGTCGTCAAGAAGCACTTTCAGAATATGTTCGGGAGCGAATTGCTGATGACCCCGTCCAAGCGCAAAAGTCTGCGCGGACTGAATGAAACCGCGTGCGCGCTCGGTGTATTTTTCAAAGTTCATAAGATACCTCCTACCCGTCCGCACCACCCGAAGCGTGGGGAACGTTATTGGATGCGGACCCCTGATGCGGGCATCCGCACAGCCTCCAGGCTCCCACCAGAGAGTCTAGAGCGCCGCACCCATAATATAGTGTTGCAATTTCATCACAAAAGCCCCTCCAACCTGTCCGGATGCGAAAATCTGCAGCACGAACAAAAACGGCGCCCGCCAGGGCGCCGTTTTCACATAAGAAGCTTTTTCCGGGCTGACTACTCGCCCGCGGTCGCGGCCTCTGCGGGTGCCTCGTCCGAAGTCTTGGTGCGGCGGGCCCGGGTGGTCCGGCGCCGCGGTTTCGACTGTTCTTCCTCGCTGGAAGCCTCCGCGCCGCCCGAAGTTTCCGCACCGGCTTCCTGCGCTGCTTCAGACGAAGAAGCCTCCGCTGCCGCCCTGCGGGGCGCGCGTGTGCGGGCGGTGCGTGCCCGGCGGCGCGGCTTCTCGTCCGTCTCGCCGTCATCCGAATCGGCCACCTGACCGGCGCCGTTGACCTGACCTTCCTGATCGATAACCGGCATATCCTCGATGAACGGCTGCGGGCTGTCGGCATCGACAACGTCGCCGTCGCTGGATATGCGCTCCTGCGACGGGCGGTCCGCCCCGTTTCCGGAGCCCGAACCGTTCACCGGCAGGGTTTCGTAGCCTTCATCGGCCTCGCCACGGGCAGCCGGCTGTGCCATTTGCTGCTGCGGCTGTGCGGCGGCTACAATGCGGAGATAGTGCTCGGCATGCTGGTTGTAATTCTCGAACATCACCCGGTCGCCGGATGCCTGGGCATCACGGGCAAGCTGCTGATACTTTTCCGCAATATGCATCGCTGTGCCGCGGATTTTCACATCAGGACCGTTTGATTCGTAAGTCCGGGTTAACGGATTAGGACCCTTGCGGCCCCGTCCGCGCATACGCTTATTGCTTTGATTTCCTGGTCTCATCCTGCCGTTTTCTCTTGCGGAACGGCGGTCAGCTATTCGCCGACCCAACATCGGAATTGCCTAAAACCGACACGAAATACTTTACCGAAACCAACAGTGCTGGTTAGCGGCTGTCATTGAAAACACACGCATGCGCTTTAAGCCCGAAGGCCAACGCTTTGTCTTTTTCCTCGACAGTCCGAAAACACCGGAAAGCCCGATATGCAACGGATTCCAAAACGCTGAAAGTGCGCCTGTCCCCACGCTGCCGGATGCGTATGCCCCGCTGAACGCTGATCACATCTCCGGTCTCGGCGAGATGAACCTAACCGTTTCCGCGGCGATTTCCAAGTGCTTTTTCGTCTTTGGATCAAAACGACAGAATTATGTCCGCCGGGCGACAGCGACACGGTCGTTTCCGGAAAGATCCCTAATGATTTCAATCTCCCCAAAGCCATGATGACGCAGCTGTTTTTTCAGATCGCCCCCTTGATCGAAACCGATTTCCAGCGCGATCCGGCCACCCGGCTTCAACAGAAAAGCCGCATCCGTGACAATACGGACATAGGCCTCCAGGCCGCTCTCTCCGCCGTCGAGCGCAAGGACCGGATCGTGCTGAAGCACTTCCGGTTCCAGCTCCTTGAGAACGGATGTGCGGATATAGGGCGGGTTGCTGATCAGCCAGTCCAGCCCGGGCTGCAAGGCCGAGGTATAGTCCGCACGGACGGGATGAAACCGGTCCCGGACACCATGCATGTCCGCGTTCAGGACGGCGCACTCCAGAGCGTCTTCGGAAAGGTCGACGGCGATCACGCGGCTCAGCAAGCGTTCCGCCAGGATCGAGACCGCGATGGCGCCCGTTCCGGTGCCGATATCGCACATCAGGCAGGCCGCCTCAGGGTCCGTGCGTTCCAGAACCGCGTCGACAAGGGTTTCGGTGTCCGGCCGGGGCTCCAGGGTCGCCGCGTTGAGCAGAAACCGGCGGCCGTAGAAATCCCGTTCGCCAAGGATCCGTCCGACGGGCATGCCGTTCAAACGCTGTGCCCCGAAGGTTTCCGCCCGGGCGGCAGCCTCCTCCGCGACGCTGTCGTCTTCCTTGAGAACGATATCGGAGACCGGCAGCCCCAGGGCCGCGCTTACCAGCAGCCTGGCGTCGAGATCCGGCGTCGCCAGCTCCGCCTGCCGGAACCGGTCGCGGATCCGTCGGTAAAGCTGACCGACCCGCATCGCTCAAGCGTCTTCGGAAGCGAGCAGATTGGCCTGGTAATCGACGGTCAGCGCGTCGATGACCTCGCCCAGGCCTTCGCCGGCGAGAATCTGCTCCAGCTTATAGAGCGTCAGACCGATGCGGTGATCGGTTACGCGCCCTTGCGGGTAATTATAGGTGCGGATGCGTTCCGACCGGTCGCCGGAGCCCACCTGCAAACGGCGGGCTTCCGTACGTTCGCTCGCCGCGCGCTCGCGTTCCTCGTCATAGATGCGCGCGCGCAGGAGCTGCATGGCGCGCGCCTTGTTCTTGTGCTGGGAGCGTTCGTCCTGCACGGCCACCACGATCCCCGTCGGGATATGGGTGATACGCACCGCGGAATCGGTCGTGTTGACATGCTGTCCGCCGGCGCCGGAGGCCCGGAACGTATCGATGCGCAGGTCGCTTTCCTGGACATCGACGTCGACATCTTCCGCCTGTGGCAACACGGCGACAGTCGCGGCAGAGGTATGGATGCGCCCGCCCGATTCGGTCGCCGGCACCCGCTGGACCCGGTGCACACCGGATTCGAACTTCAGCCTGGCGAACACGTTCTCGCCCGAAACCGAGGCGATCACTTCCTTGTAGCCGCCGACCTCGCCTTCGCTGGCCGACAGGATCTCCACCTTCCAGCCCTGGAGTTCGGCATAGCGCTGATACATCCGGAACAGGTCGCCCGCGAACAGCGCCGCTTCGTCTCCGCCCGTGCCGGCGCGAACCTCGAGGATCGCATCGTTGGCGTCGGCCTCGTCCTTCGGCAGAAGCCCGATCCGCACGTCCTGCGTCAGTTGCTCGACCTGTTCGGAAAGCTCGTCCCGCTCCATTTCCGCGAGCTCGCGCATTTCTGCGTCGGAAGCCGGATCCGCGAGCAGGGACTTCGCTCCGGCAAGATCTTCCTCGGCCTTGATGAGCGCGCGGATCATGCCGACCAGCGGCTCCAGCCCGGCATATTCGCGGGAGAGCTTCACATAGGCTGCGGGATCCGGGTTGGAGGACATCAGGTGTTCGATCTCGGCGAACCGGTCCAGCAGATTATCCAGTTTATGACGCGCCAGCATACGCGCAGGATCTCCCGTTTTAAGAGGGTGAGGACGGCTTTTCGCCGCTAAAGAGCAACATCCATGTCGGCGGCGAACCGCTTCAGGACGTCCCGGATGTTGCTGTCGCCGTGCCCGGGGTCCAGCCGGGGCAGCAGACGGGCGGACAACCGACCGGCATCGAGTGTCCGAAGCATCGCCTTCACCGGACCGAGCGCGGCCGGCGACATGGACAGATCGCGGTATCCCAAGCCGATCAGGGCCATCGCCTCCAGCGGGCGCCCGGCCAGCTCGCCGCACAGGGTGACGGGGACATGAGCCTTATTTGCGGCGTCGGCAATGGATTTCAAGGCCCTGAGGAACCCGACGCTCAGCGTGTCGAACCGGTCGGCCACCCTGGTATTGCCCCTGTCGACCGCGCAGAAGAACTGGAACAGATCGTTCGAACCGACGGAGACAAAGTCGACGTAGCTCATCAGTTCCTCGAGCTGGAACAGGAGCGACGGCACCTCGACCATCACGCCGAGCCGGATGTTTTCCGGCGTTGCATGACCGTGGCGGCGCAGATGCTTGATTTCCTTTTCCACCAGCGCCTTGGCGTCAAGAAACTCCCTGACCTCCGCGACCATCGGAAACATCAGCTTCAGGTCGCGCCCGGCGGCCGCATGCAGCAGCGCCCGGATCTGGGTGCGCAGCAGGCCCGGACGGTCGAGGCCGAGACGCAGCGCCCGCCAGCCCATGGCCGGGTTCTCCTCCTGGATGGAGCGCAGATAGGGAAGAACCTTGTCGCCGCCGATATCGAGGGAACGGAAGGTCACCGGCTTTCCGCCCGCCGCGTCCAGGACCTGGGTATATTGCGCCTGCTGCTCCCGCATGCGCGGGAAGGAAGAGGCGACCATGAACTGCAATTCGGTCCGGAACAGGCCGACGCCGGCCGCGCCCGACTCTTCCAGATGCGGCAGGTCGACCAGCAGCCCCGCATTCATCTGCAGGGAAAACTCGACCCCGTCCTTGGTGACCGAAGGCTTGTTGCGCAAGCGCCGGTACTGCGCCTGGCGCCGCGCCCGGAAGCGGACCTTTTCGGCATAGGCGTTTTCCAGGTCGGTGGCCGGGCGCAGATGAACCTCGCCCGTGTCGCCGTCGACGATGATCGCGTCGCCGCCATCCGCCAGGCTGACGATGTCATGCACCATCCCGACGGTGGGAATGCCGAGCGCCCGCGCGACGATGGTCACATGGCTGGTCGGCCCGCCCTCCTCCAGCACGAGGCCGCGGATCCGGTCGCGTCCGTAGTCGAGGAGTTCCGCCGCCCCCATGTTGCGGCCCACGACGATGGCGTCCTGGGGCAGCTCGTCGAGGCCGGGACCGTGCTCGCGGCCCATCAGCTCGCGGATCAGCCTGTGGGCCAGATCGTCGAGATCGTGCAGGCGTTCGCGCAGATAGGGATCCGTCTGGCGCAGCATGCGCGCGCGCGTGTCGCTCTGAACCTTCTCGACCGCGGCCTCGGCGGTGAGACCGTTCTTGATCGCTTCCTCGATCTTGCGGATCCAGCCCCGGTCATAGGCGAACATGCGATAGGCCTCGAGCACCTCGCGGTGCTCGCCGGTCGCCGCGATCTCGCCGCTGGCCAGAAGATCGTCGATGGACAGGCGCAGCCTGTTGATCGCCGCATCCAGACGGGATTTTTCGCGGTCGGTATCTTCCGCGATCAGGTTGGTGACGACGACACGCGGCTCATGCAGGACCACATGGCCGAGACCGACCCCTTCGGACAGTCCGACACCGGTCGCCGTAATCGGCCGGGAGAGATCCAGCCCGGTCGCCTTCTGGGAGATCGCCTCCAGCTCGCCCGCCGCCACCATCTCGGCGATCACCATCGCCGTCGTCTGGAGCGCTTCGACCTCGTCTTCCAGATAGGTGCGGTGAGACTGGTTCTGCACGACCAGAACGCCGAGTGTGCGGCCGGCCCTCAGGATCGGCACGCCGAGGAAGGAATTATAGGCTTCTTCGCCCGTTTCCGGCAGGTAGGTGAAGCCTGGATGGGCGCTGGCGTTCGGCAGGTTCAGAGGACGCGCCTCCGCCGCGATCAGACCGACGAGACCCTGGCCAACACGCAGGGAGGCGTTGTGGACCGCCTCGCGCTTCAGACCTTCCGTCGCATAGAGTTCCAGAACGCCGTCCGCGCGCAGAATGTAAACCGAACAGACTTCGGCGACCACATTCGACGCGATCAGCACGACGATCTTGTCAAGTCGCTCCTGCGCCGTGATCGGCTCCGCCATGACTTCCCGAAGCCGGCGGAGCAAAAGGCGCGGTCCGGCTAGGTTGCTGCGCATGGCGCCCCCAAATTCATCCCGCTTGAGACAAGCACCGGCTCGCAGTCATGCGGGAGCCCGCTTGCCGGATATCTATCCGTCTAACCCGTATAGCGAATGGAGAGTCCGCACCGCAAGTTCTGCGTATGCTGAATCAATGAGCACGGAGATTTTGATTTCCGAGGTGGTAATGGCGCGGATGTTGATGCCCTTGGAGGCCAGGCCGCGGAAGCACTGGGCCGCGATACCGGCATGGGAGCGCATGCCGATACCGATGACGGAGACCTTCACCACGTCGGAAGCGCCTTCCAGATTCTGGAAGCCGATCTTCTCGCGGTTGTCTTCCAGAACCTTGATGGCCCGCGCGTAATCGCCTTCGGGAACGGTGAAGGTGATATCCGTGGTCTTGCCGTCCGGCGAAATGTTCTGGACGATCATGTCCACGTTGATGCTGGCGTCGGCCAGCGGCCCGAACACGGATTCGGCCACGCCCGGCTTATCGGCCACGTCACGGAGAGAGATCTGGGCTTCGTCCTTGGCATAGGCAATGCCGGTGACAACCTGCTGTTCCACGAGTTCGTCCTCGTCGCAAATAAGAGTACCAATCGGAAGGCCGTCATTGCCGACCTGCGGTGCATTCGGATCGTCGAAGCTGGAGCGCACGAAGGTCCGCACGCCGTGCACCATCGCCATCTCGACCGAGCGGACCTGGAGGACCTTGGCCCCGAGAGACGCCATTTCCAGCATTTCCTCGAAAGAGACCCGTTTCAGCCGCCGGGCCTTCGGCACGATCCTGGGATCGGTCGTATAGACGCCGTCGACATCGGTATAGATATCACAGCGGTCGGCCTTGATGGCAGCGGCCACGGCCACGGCACTGGTATCGGAGCCACCGCGGCCGAGCGTCGAGATCCGGTTGTCGGGCGAAATTCCCTGGAAGCCGGCAAGGACCGCGACCTGCCCCTGCTCCAGCCGCTCGGTCAGGAAACTGCCGTCGATCTCGCGGATGCGCGCGGCACCGTGATTTTCGTCCGTTTTGATCGGCACCTGCCAGCCCTGCCAGGAACGCGCGTTCACGCCCAGGTCCTGCAGCACGATCGCCAGCAGGCCGGAAGTCACCTGTTCGCCGGACGCGACGACGGCATCGTATTCCCGGGCGTCGTGAAGCGGCGACGCGTCGCGGCAATACTGCACCAGCGTGTTGGTCTGCCCGGCCATTGCCGAAACGACGACCGCGACCTGATGGCCGGCATCCACTTCCCGTTTGACATGGCGGGCGACGTTGCGGATGCGATCGAGATCGGCAACCGAAGTCCCGCCAAATTTTAAAACCAGTCGGGCCATACCACTCGTAATCTTTTAGTCGGTTCATGAAGCGCGTGACGCGCCGGATGGATCGGCGCACATGCATACAGGCTGTGTTCCCTTGCTGCAACCGCGTCTTGAGCTCATGAACGAGATTGAAACGGCATCGAAATTGGCGCTACGCGGCAAGGCGCCGCCCTTGACAAACGGGCCAATACCTTGGAACCACAGCTTTCGAGGAAACAATCTGACGAAGCCTGCCCGGCTTCGCCCCCGAAAAAGGATTGTCCGATGACCGGCAAGGCTCAAGAAACTTCAGGCACGATCGACAGCGAAGAGGTCGCCCGGTTTTCCGCCATGGCCGAGGACTGGTGGGACCCGGCAGGCGATTTCAAGCCGCTGCACAAGTTCAATCCCGTCCGCCTTGCCTATATCAAGCGGGAAGTCTGCCGCCATTTCGGCCGCGACCCGAATGCCTCGGACGCCTTCAAGGGGCTGCGCTTCCTGGACATCGGCTGCGGCGGCGGGCTGTTGAGCGAACCGATGGCCCGGCTCGGCGCGGATGTCGTCGGCGCCGATCCTTCCGAAACCAACATCAAGATCGCCAGGCTGCACATGCAGAGTTCCGGCCTCGAGATCGACTACCGCTCCGAAAGCGCGGAACAACTGGCTGCCGCCGGAGAAAGCTTCGACGTCGTCCTCAACATGGAAGTGGTCGAGCACGTCGCCGACGTGCCGCTGTTCCTGGAAGCGACCGGCAGCCTGGTCCGCCCGGGCGGGCTGATGTTCGTGGCGACGATCAACCGCACGCTGAAGGCCTACGCACTCGCCATCGTCGGCGCCGAATACGTCCTGCGCTGGCTGCCCCGGGGCACGCATTCGTATGAAAAGCTGGTCAAGCCCGAGGAGATCGAAGGCCCGCTCCGGACGGCAGGACTGAAGATCATCGACCGCTCGGGCGTGAGCTACAATCCGATCACCGACAGCTGGGCCCCGTCCAGGGACATGGACGTGAACTACATGCTCCTGGCCGAAAAAGCGAAAGAAGCCTGATGAGCGATCCGATTGTCTTTGTTCCGGGCCTCCTGTGCACGGAGGCTCTCTACGCTCCGCAGATCGTTGCCTTCGCCGACCGGCCGATCATGGTGGCGAACCACCGCGAGCACGACAGCATCGAGGCGATCGCCGCCAGCATCCTGGCCCAGGCGCCGGAACGGTTCACCCTGATCGGGCTGTCCATGGGGGGGTATATCTGCATGGAAATCATGCGCGAGGCGCCCGGACGCGTCGGCAGGCTGGCGCTTCTCGACACCAACGCCCGGCCGGACTCCGAAGAGCAATCCGACCGCCGCAGGTTCCTCATCGAACTGACAAGAAAGAAGGACTTCAAGAAGGTCCCCCATCTTCTTTATCCCGGTTTCGTGCATGAGAAGCGGGAAGACGACGAGACCCTTAAGTCGATCGTCGTCGACATGGCCATGGAAACCGGCCCGGAGGCCTTCATCCGCCAGCAGACGGCCCTGATCAACCGCATCGACGCCCGGCCGAGGCTTCGCGAAATCTCATGCCCCAGCCTCGTCCTGGTCGGCGACGGCGACCGGCTGACGCCCCCCGAGATTTCCCGGGAGATCCATCACAACATTCCAGGCAGCGAATTCAGGCTGATCGAGGGCAGCGGACACCTGTCGACTTTGGAAGAACCGGACAAGGTCACCGCAGCCCTGCGCGACTTCATCAACAGGTCCGAGAGCATCGCGCAAGGCGCATGATGCGCGCCACGTTGCGATGCGTCATTGGAATGCCGGCAGGCTAACCCGGATGCGGGACCTTCGGGGAGCCAGTGCGGACGGTCGCAGCCGCAGGAATTTACAATCGGGCCTTGACACATCCGCGCAACGATACTTCCCTTTCAGGAGGAACCCATCCGCGTTTTGATCCCGGTCAATGATGCACCTCGAAAAGAAGGTGTATTTACCTTGGATTGCGGATTGGGGGGTGAGGAGCCGCTGCGGGAAAGCGCGGCGGCTGAGCAGCATGCCGGCTCTCACCACGATGTGTCCGGCCGGCGAGATCACCGGACATCCGATCGCACCTGATTGGATCTCCCGAAGTTGATCGAACTTGAAGTATCCGAGCGTCCTGTCTGCAGTCGAACGAACCCGGGATGCTCGAGCTGACTGCCAACAAACGGAGGATGTCGCATGCCCACAAAGCGAAATACGGGCGGCTTCGATTTCAGCACAATGATGGCTGACTGGCCCATGATGCCCGCCTTTTCGAACTGGGCCCTTGCCGAACGCGAGGACCGCATTGAGGCCAGGACGGTCGCCAGCATCCAGAAGATGGGCGAGACGCTTTGGTCGCACACGGAAAAGGCTTTCGACGATCACATGAATTTCGTCAGCCACCGCATGCACGAGGATTTCGAATGCGCCAAGGCTCTGAGCCAATGCGCGGCGCCGGAGGAAACGATGGCGACCTTGCAGGCCTTCTATTCCAAGATGGCGAGCGAGTATCAGGAACACTTCGAAAAACAGGCCGCCCTGTTCCGCGACAGCTTTTCGGAAAACGCCGCCGCCGTTGAGGAATTCAACGAAACGGCGATGGAAAGCGTCAACGAGCTGAGCAAGGCCGCGGAAGAAGGTCTGAAGGAAGTTCAGGCTTCCAAACCGGCCCTGCGCCGGAAAACCGCCGCGACCGCGAAATCCTGACCGGCGCGGGAGCAGCCTGCGCCCAAATCGACGGGGGCTGCTCCGGGAACGGATGCAAAAGAGAAGGGGCGATTGCGATCCTCTTGACGGTCAGGTGACGGACCGGCCGGTAAAGATGACGGCAATCGCTTCCTTGTCGTAGGGTTTGCTGATCCGCATGATATCCTCAAGCTCCGCCGGAGTGTCGAGATCTTCGCCATATCCGGAGGCGAACGCGAAGGGCACGTTCATCTCCAGAAGCTTGAGCGCGAGCGGATAACTCGTTTCCGAACCGAGGTTGATGTCCAGAAGAGCGAAGTCGAAGGGCACGTCGCGGCTTTCGATTTCGGCAACCGCCGCCTCCACGGTCGCGATGACGCTTACCTCTTCCGTCCCCAGTGAGCGGAAAATGTCTTCCGCGTCCAGCGCGATGATGAGATTGTCCTCGACGATGAGCACCGAATGGGGCGCATCGGTCTTCTCGACGCTTGGTCTGCTCTTCTTTGCCGGAACCGCAAAATCGCCCTTGCCGGCGATCACGAAGTTTTCCGGCACCCGGAAGGAAGCGGTAACACCGTCGATATCGTACGCGATGTCCGCCTCGCCCTTCAGTTCGAAGGGAATGGTGCGCTCAATGATGGTGGACCCGAACCCGCGCCGCTCGGGCGCCTTGACCGGCGGGCCGTCGATTTCTTTCCAGGAAACCAGCAGGCCGCCGGCGTCGTCGATGGACAGGTCGACCTCGACCCGTCCCTTCCTGTCCGAGATCGCTCCGTATTTCGCCGAATTCGTGATCATTTCATGCATGACGAGAGCCATGGAGGAAAACGCCTGCGGCGCGAGCAGCACCTCGGGTCCGTTCACGATGACCCGGTCCTTCTTGTCGAGGAGATAACTTTCTGCTTCGGTTTCGATCAGCTCGGAAAACGAGGCCGGCGCCCAGTTGTGCCGGGTAATCTGATCGTGGGCGCGCGCAAGGGATTGCACGCGGCTGTCGAGCTTCTTCACGAAGTCCGCCGTGGTTTCGCCGCCGGAATTGGTCTGGGAAATGAGACCCCGCACCAGGCCGAGGATATTGCGGACCCGGTGATTAAGCTCCGCGATCAGCAACTCCTGCTTCTCGTTGGCCACTTTCCGCTGACGGCCCGCCTCATCCGTCATGCGCAGCACGACTTCGAGCAGCATGATCCTCAACTGGGACGCCACCCTGAAGTCCGTGGGCGTCCATTCCGCGCTCTGGTCGCGGACGGTGACCTGCCAGGCCTCGAAACTTTCCCGGGGCGTCAGGCGCGCACCGTTGGGTCCGTAGGTGACCGGCTTTTCCGGGTCACCTGCCCAGCTGACCTTGCGCACCAGTTCCTCGCGGAAAAACAGAATATAGTCCCGCGGCGAGCGGGAAATCGGGATCGACAGGACGCCCGCCGGTGCCCCTGCCCCGTCGGCCCAGCCGTCGATCAATGCGGCGATATGGTGGGTGCCGAACACCTCGTTTCCCGGCTGCTCGTTCAACACGGTGCACAATTGCCTGATCGCATCATCGTGCGGCGTTTTCCCGGCGCTCAGGATCACGTCGTCCTGCACGACCGAGAATCCGTCGGATTGCAGGATCTCGCTGAAGGCCTGGGCCGAGGATTTCAGCAGCTCGGGCGAGTTCGCGCCCGAAGACAGGGTGCGGGAAATCTCGGTGGTCAGTTCGGCAACGCGCGCGTCGTTCGCCTTTTCCTCGGCCGCCAGCCGTGTCTGCAGGACGAGCGACAGCATCTGGCCGAACAACAGGGCACAGTTCCTGTGCCGCATGTTCGGAACGAGAGGCTTGTCGTGATGGCAGGCGATCAGACCCCACAGTTCGCCATTGATGACCACCGAAATCGACATGGAAGCGCCGACCTTCATGTTGCGCAGATACTCCAGATGAATGGGGGACACCGCCCGCAACCGACTTCCTGAAAGGTCAAGCGGAGCATCCGTTTCGGCTTTTTGGTGATGCAGGACCGGAACTCCGTCATCCGAGACGTCGGCGATGAGACGGATCGGATTTTCCAGGTAAAGGGCGCGCGCCTGTTTGGGAATGTCCGTCGCCGGATAGCGCAGGTTCAGGAAAGACGTCATGCCGTAGCGCTTGGCCTCGGCGACCACCTCGCCGCTGCCGTCGAGTGCGAACTTGTAAAGCATCACGCGGTCGAAACCGGTGACCATCTTCACGAACCGCACCGCCTGCGAATAGATCGCCTCCACGCTCGGCAGATCGGCCATCCGGTCGATGGCGTTGCGGACATTGGCGGTGTCGTTGGTTTCTCCATTCAACGATGCCGACGGCTCGAAATCCATGACGATGGTGGTATCGATGAAATGGACCGACACATCGAAACGCCGCTCCGTTCCCTCGGCCTTCAGGTCATAGATGACCTCGACGCCCCGGCGCGGCAGAACGAACTGCAGGCGGTTGCGGATCGCGTGGATGCTCTCGGCAGGCAGGTAATCGAGCGCGGGCCTGCCCAGCATCTCCTGCGGGTCGACGGACAGATAGTCGGAAACGTTCTGCGAAACGTGGGAGATGATCCAGTCCTGTGTGACGGCGATCAGGAAACCGAACGGCTGCACCTTTCCCAGAAGATGAATCGGCTCGCGATCGCAATTTGTGAGATCAACTTTTTCCAACTGACTGCTTCCTGTTATCGTCTTGTTCTTCCAGCGCAACCAGATACGCTTCGAATAACTGCTGCGCCGATCGAACCGCCCGTTCGGCTGCGGCGGGGGACTCGTCCTGTTTGGCCAGCCAATCCAGGAAAGACCTCCAAAAACCGCAGCCCGCACCGTGCCGCAGAAATGCTGTAGGAAAATCGGTGCCGGATTTATGCAGCACCGAGCAAAGGTGGGCCGATCCCAGTCGCGAGCCTTCCAGGACGTAACAAATACCCGCGGCGGACAGGCCGTCATTTAAAAATGACATATCTCGCTCTTCCGGCACGGCGAGGCCGAGATCTTCCAGATCCTGAAGCAGGGCCGCCGAGCGCAGCCGGTCCGCGAATTGAGGGAGGCTTTTGAACGCCGCTGTCCGCACGAGCCATCTTTCCGCCGAGGGCAGCACCCTGACATGCATCAGCAGGAACCGGCCATAGCCGGAACGCGTCGCGAAGGGCTGTCGGGAAACGGCATTGTCGAGACGGCGATGCAGATGCGTCGTACCGGCTCTCAACGCATCGAGGAGCTGAGTTTTCGGGGGGTTCACGCTGGACCTGACGAACTGGCGTTACCCGGTTTTCAGACGGTCGCACGCGGTTTCAACCGCGTCCTGCAGCCGCAGCACGTTTGACGGCTTGAGTATTACGGCAGATCCCGCATACCGGTTCTTGAGATCGACCCGGTCGGTATTCGCTGTGTGAAAGATAAGCGGGATTTGCCGTGCATGGAGCTGATCGGCAAGCGGATAGACCGCCCCGTCGGCCAGATCCACATCCAGAACGGCAAGTTGAGGCGTATCCGACAAGGCGGAAAAACTCGCTTCGGCAACCGTGGCAAACGGGCCGAGCACTTCCAGCCCCATACCAGACAGAGTGTCTTCGAGCATCCACGCGATAAGCGGCTCGTCCTCGGCGATCATCACGCGTATGGTTTCAGGGGTCTCCATCAAGGCTAAAGACATACTACGACCTCGGCACAGTTACATTGTTATTCGTTGAAATCTTCTCTCCGACATTGAACGCCCGAAGCCGGAAACGGTTCCAAAACAAGAGAAGATTTTTCTAAATTTTTATGTGTAAACCCTTATTAACTATGCCTAACACAAAGTAAAAATGGAAAATCAAAAGTCGACCTGGATTTAAACTTACGTAAATACCCTGATTATTGACTAGGGTCTGTGGGGAATTGAAACTCTGCAGATGAAATTCAGAGAAAAGGCCGGCACTCCGGCAATGTGTTGTTCCAACCTGCAATCTCACACAATCCATCGACGTCGAGAACTTCGCACCGGCTGTCCAGCCAGCGGATCAGTTTCAGATTTGCGAGCTTGCGCAAGGTCTTGTTGGTATGAACCAGAGACAGCCCCAGGGTGTCGGCAACATGGCTTTGAGTGATCGGCAGAACGCGATGCTGCTTGGTCAATCCCTTCAGGTTTTTCACCCTTTGCTGAAGAAACGCCAGCAGATAGGCCGCCCGCTCGAGAGCGGACCGCCGCCCGACGCTCAAGAGATGCTCGTCGAGAATCCGTTCCTCGCGCGCTGCGATCCAAGTGAGATCATGCGCGAGCGAACCGTGTTTTTCCCACAGCTCCTGCATCCTGCCGCGTTCGAAAACGCAGACCGTCAAAGGCGTCAGGGCCTCCACGGTGTGCTGCATTTCACCGAGCAGCGACCCCTGCAACCCGACCAGATCTCCCGGCATGACGTAATTGAGGATTTGACGCCGGCCGTCTTGCAGCAGCTTAGACCGGAAAGCCCATCCGGAAAGCACCGTATAAAGATGAGCGCTCTGAACGCCTTCCATCAACAGGGTCGCACCCTGGGCGACCGATAATTCACCGGTCTTGAACACCTTGATGAATTCAAGTTCCTCCGCGTCGAATTCGCGGAAATGGCTGATCAGGCGTATGGGACATTCCGCGCAGGAAATACGGCTGGTTTTCGCATAGGTAGGCTTATCCATATGATTGCCCTCGATCACTCAACTGAATCGCATTGCCGCGGTTGAAGAGGATGCACGAACGGACGGAACGGGTTGTGTCTCGCAGGCTTCCGATTTCGTCTTCATCGGGATGGGGTCAGTTCTTGTCGTCCGGAAATTCGGGAAGCGGCAGAACCGCGATCCCCTCCTCCAGAAGGGCTTCCGCGTCCTGGGGCGTCGTCTCGCCGTAAATGCTGCGCTCCTCCGCCTCGCCGTAATGGATTTTCCGTGCCTCGGCGGCAAAGTCCGCTCCCACATTTTCCGAATTCTCGAGGATACGGGCCCGCACCAGACGCAACGCCTCGACAATCTCCCTCTGGCGGACATCGACGGGAAGCAGTGCCGAGGGCTGCATGGCACCGTCTGTCTGGGGAAGGTTCGTCGCTGGTTTAGCGTCCACGGCCGCGGCGGGCTCGCTCCCGGTTTCAGCCACGGCCGGCGAAAGGGTCTCTTTTTTCCGGGAGGTCGACACGGCGGGTGCCATCAGGCCCTTCCTGACATCCGTTGCCCCGCAGACCGGACAGACCACCAGCTTGCGGGCGCATTGGGCTTCGAAATCGTCGGAGTTCCGGAACCAGCCTTCGAAACCATGCGCACTGTCACAAACAAGCGTGTACCGGATCACGCCGGAACCTCCTTCAGGCTCTCCACAACCCGGCAATCGAAGTCCCGCTCGTTGGCGATGGCGGGGATCCGCCCGCGCGCCTTGGCCACGTTTTCCGTGTCGATTTCGGCCAGAACATATCCCGGCGCGTCATTGTCCAGTTCCGCGATGACAGCCCCCCAGGGATCCACGATGAGGCTGTGTCCGTAGGTCTCCCGGCCGTCCTCATGGGTACCGCCCTGTGCGGCGGAAATGACATAGGCGCCGTTCTCGATGGCCCGGGCGCGCTGCAGCACGTGCCAGTGCGCTTCGCCGGTCTGCCGGGTGAAGGCGGCCGGAGCCGTCAGAACGTCCGCTCCCGCGCGCGCCTGCATCCTGAAAATCGCCGGAAAACGGATATCGTAGCAGACCGCCATGCCGACCCTTGCGAAGGGAAGCTCGGCGATGACGCTTTGCGTACCCGGTTCATAGGTCGCGGATTCCCGCCAGCTTTCGCCATTGGGCAGATCGACGTCGAACATGTGGATCTTGTCATAGCTGGCAAGGACCTTCCCGTCCGGCCCGATCAGGAAGGCCCGGTTGGCGACCTTGCCGTTGCCCGCCAGCACGGCGATCGAACCTATATGCAGAAAGAAGCCGAGATCCGCCGCCAGCGACCGCGCCATCGCCAGGAACGGATCGCTTTCGGGTTCAGAAATCCGCTCCAGAAGTTCGCCGCGGCTGCGCACCAATACGTTCGACATTTCCGGCGTCTGGATATACCGCGCCCCGTCCCGGGCAGCCGCACGGATCAGGTCTTCCGCCGCCGCGGTATTGTCGGACAGGGTCTTGCCGCTGCGAATCTGGACACATGCTGCGTTGAACGAGGACATTCGACCGCCTTCCATGCGGTTGGAACACTAGATTTCGGCTATCTACTTAATCAGGACGCGAGCAGGGCGTCCAGCTTGCCGGCGCGTTCCAGGCCGTGCAGTTCGTCACAGCCGCCCACATGGGTGGTGCCGACGAAGATCTGCGGGAAGGTGGAGCGGCCGTTTGCCTTCTGCACCATTTCCTGGCGCAGGCCCGGATCGAAGGTTGCGTCATGTTCGGTATAGGCAACGCCTTTCTGATCGAGCAGCCGTTTGGCCGCCGTGCAAAATCCGCAAAGCTGGCGCGTGTAGATGACCACTTCAGTCATTCAGTCTCGTCCTTTTTTCTGCCGGAACAGCTCTCCCCCTCGAGGCGCCCCCAGCTGCTGCCGGCCCGGTTTTCATGAAATCCCGGCGTTATATGCGCCCGCCGCGCGGAAACTCAAGGGAGAAACTTGCGGAAAAAACCTATCCGTCAAAGGAATAGGCCGTCGTCACGGGAAGCGTTTGCTGGATCGGCAAGCGCGAATGTCAGCACGTTGACGGAAGCCGCCCCGGCCGCCAGCAGCACCTTGGTGCAGGCCGTAACCGTCGAGCCGGTCGTCATGACGTCGTCGATCAGGACCGCGTGACGTCCATCGACCTCGCCCAGCCGTCCCTCTTCGATGCCGAAAGCCGAGCGGACGTTCCTGCGCCTGTCCTTGGCCGACAGGCCCACCTGCTGGCGCGTCCGTTTGCGGCGTTTCAGAAGTCCCGGATCGAACTGCCCGCCGCACTCCTTCGCGACCGCTTTCGCCAGATCCGCCGACTGGTTGAAACGCCGCGACAACAGGCGCGACCAATGAAGCGGTACGGGAAGAACGAGGCTTTCCGGGCCGAGAAACTCGCATCCGGCCCGGCTCATCCAGCGCCCCATCGGCACGGCAAGCTCGCGGCGCCCGGAAAATTTGAGCGCCAGGATCAGGTCCCGCGCCGGGCCGTCGTAATAGGCGACCGAGCGCAGCCGGTCGAAGACCGGCGGTGAGGCGATGGCCCGCGGGCTCCAGGCCTCCTCGCCGACATCGTAGGTGAAGGGGATCCCCAGCCGGTAGCACCACGGCTTTTCCAGGAAGGGCACGGACTGCCAGCAGCGCGCGCACAATCCGCCGTCCGATCCGACCTTCGCGTCACAGCAAAGGCACCTGAGCGGCAACAGAAAATCGAGAGCCAGCCTGACGGCCGTCCCCGGGAACAGTGCGAGATTCTTGCCGGTCGCAAGCAAAGGCCGCTCCTTGCCGGTGGGTCCCGAAGGCAGATTGAAGCCCCGCCTGAAAAGCACGGTCTTTGACCTTCGGATGCGAATACCATATGTGACCGCCAGTATTCTAACAAAGGCGGAGTTTCCCGTGACCGCACAACCGGACCTTTTCGACCGCCCGCTGTTTCGCCGCCGCCGCCTGCGTGCCCTGAAGGCCGCCAGGCCCGGTGCCGATTTTCTGTTGCAGGCAGTAGCGGAAGATCTGTGCGACCGGCTGCAACTGATCACCCGGACGTTCGAAACAGCGGTCGATCTCGGCGGGCACACCGGCCTGGTTTCAAAGGCGATCCGGGCCTCCGGCAAGGCGGAAACGCTCGTTCGGGCGGACTTGTTTGCCGCCGACCCGAACCTGCCCCCGCCCGATCTCGTCTGTGACGACGCGCTTGTCCCCTTCCGGGACCGGTCCGTCGATCTCGTCGTTTCCGCGCTGAGCCTGCAATTCGTCAACGACCTTCCCGGCAGCCTGATCCAGATCCGCAGGGCCCTTGTGCCGGATGGCCTGTTTCTGGCGACGCTTCCGGGCGCGGGCACGCTGTCGGAGCTGCGCGACAGCCTGACAAGGGCGGAGCTGGAAATCACCGGTGGCGCCGCGGCCCGGGTTCTGCCCTTCGCAGACACCCGCGACCTCGGCAGCCTGCTGCAACGTGCGGGGTTTGCGCTGCCCGTCACGGATCTGGATACGCTGGCGGTGCGCTACGACGACCTGTTCGCGCTTCTGACCGATCTGCGGGCAATGGGCGCTACCTCGGTTCTGATGGACAGGAGCCCGGCGCCGCTCTCCAGAACGGTCCTGCTGCGGGCCGCCGAACTCTACGCGCAGAACCACGCGGACCCGGACGGACGCATCAGGGCGACCTTCGCCCTCGTCACGCTGTCGGGCTGGGCGCCGCACGAAAGCCAGCAGAAACCACTGCGTCCGGGCTCGGCGAAATCCAGGCTGGCAGATGCGCTCGGTGTTCAGGAACACAAGATCGGCGAATAGGGATGTTCAAGGTCCCCGCCCCGGCCATTCACTCGGTGCCGCCGCCGTCGCCTCCGCCGGTTTCCAGAACCCCGTTCAGGGTGTCGGCCACCGCGCCGAAGATGTCGTCTCTCATGGTTTCACCGATGGCGCCGAAGGCCACCATGATGATGGTCCCGAGGATGGCCACGATCAGTCCGTATTCAATGGTAGTGACCGCGCTTTCGTCCCGGAGGAAGCGGGACACAAGGTGCTTGACCTTTCGATTAGCGGCTAACGTCTTGCTCAATCCGGACACTCCCACCACGACCATACTGCATTTCCACGGTCCGGACACATGTCCTCAGACCGCTTCCTGCAGATGCGGAATGAGAGGTTCGTCGGCTGCCGGCATGGGATAGTCCCTCAGCCGGCCCGCTCGCACCCATTTCAAGGCCTGGTTTTCCCGGCCCTGAGGCACACCTTCCCATCTGCGGCAGATGAAAAGTGGCATGAGGAGGTGAAAATCTTCATAAGAATGGCTGGCGAAGGTCAGGGGGGCCAGACACGCTTCCTTAACCTCGATGCCGAGTTCCTCTTTCAGCTCCCGGATCAACGTTTCCTCAGGCCGCTCGCCCGCCTCGACCTTGCCGCCCGGAAATTCCCAGAGTCCGGCCATTGATTTTCCTTCCGGCCGCTGCGCCAGAAGAATGCGCCCGTCCACATCGACCAGGGCGCATGCCGCGACAAGCACGATTTTCGTCATCCTCGATGTCCAGTTCTGAGACGTCTGCATAAACTGCCGTTAAGCAATTCTGATCGAAGTCCGCAATTTTACGAAAATTGGGCCGGGCTGTTTAACCGGGCCGCTCTAGCTGCGGTAGTCGCCGTTGATGGCGACATATTCCTTGGTGAGGTCGCAGGTCCAGACCGTCGCCCTTCCCGCGCCGAGCCCCAGATCCACCCGGATGGCGATGTCTTCCTGCTTCATGACCGCGGACGCCGCCGCTTCGCTGTAATCCGGATCCCGCTCGCCTTCCACGGCCACCCGCACGTCGCCGAACCAGATCGCCAGCCGGTCGCGGTCGGCGGGCTCGCCCGCCTTGCCGACGGCCATGACCACCCGGCCCCAGTTGGCGTCCTCGCCGGCAACCGCGGTCTTCACCAGCGGGGAATTGGCGATCGAAAGCGCGATCGTCTTGGCCGACGCATCGCTCTCGGCGCCCTCGACACCGATTTCGACGAATTTGCGCGCGCCCTCGCCATCGCGGACGATCTGATGGGCCAGATCGAGCATGACGTCGCCAAGGGCGGCGCGCAGGGTTTCCACCCGCGGATCGTCCAGCGACGTCACCGGCTCGACGCCGCGTCCGGCGGCGCTGCCGGTCGCAAACAGGAGAACCGTGTCGGAGGTCGACGTGTCGCTGTCGACGGTGACGGCATTGAAGCTGCCGCCGGTCTTGCCGCTGAGCAGGCTCTGCAGGACGTCGGGGGCGATGGCCGCGTCGGTGAAGATGAAGGACAGCATGGTCGCCATGTCCGGCGCGATCATGCCGGCGCCTTTCGCGATCCCGTTGATCGACACCGTCTCGCCGTCCAGCTCGACCGTCGCCGTCGCCACCTTCGGATAGGTGTCCGTCGTCATGATCGCCTTGGCCGCATCCAGCCAGCCCGCGCTGCCCTGACCGGCTTTCAGGTCTTCGACCACAGTGGCGAATTTTTCCGCCGGAAGCGGTTCGCCGATCACACCGGTCGAGGCAAGGAAGATCTCGCCGTCCTCACAGCCGAGCGCGGCCGAGACGATTTCGGCGGAAAGCTCGACCGCCGCCTTGCCCTTCTTGCCCGTAAACGCATTGGCGTTTCCGGAATTCACCAGAAGCGCGCGCGCCTTGCCGGCGCCAACCCGCGCCTTGCACCAGTCGACCGGTGCGGACGAACATTTGGATTTCGTGAACACGCCCGCGACCGAAGTGCCTTCGCGGACGGTTGCCAGCAGAACATCAGTGCGGCCCTTGTATTTGATACCGGCCGAAGCGGTCGCGAATTGAACGCCTTCGATCTCCGGCATCTCCGGATAGGATTTGGGGGCGAGAGGGGAAACGGTCGTCGACATCGGGGCTGTTCCGGCAGATTGGGATGTTTCCGGCCCTGTCCGGAGCCTAACATCCTATGATCGATCACCTTTTTGTTGCCGAACGTTTCGGCGCGAAAAGCAGCTTGATCTACCCAAAAGCAAAGGACCAGCGCAAGCTCTTTCGATGGGCGGTCTCTAGCAAGGCCCATAAAAAGAACACCCCGGCAGCAGACCGCCGCCGGGGTGAAATGCTTGCGAAAAAATAGGGATTACTCCGTCTTTTCGCCTTCTTCGGCTGCCGGCTCGGCCGGATTGACGAGCTTCTCGTCAAGGATTTCGACCGGAGACGCCGCCTTCAGCTCCGCCAGTTTGGCGTCGTAGCGTTCGCGGAAAAGCTGCTGGCGCAGGGAATTTTCGACCGCCTGCAGGTCAGGCTTCTCCTCGCGGCGCTTGTCTTCCACCTTGATGACGTGCCAGCCGAACTGGGTTTCCACCGGCTCCTTGGTGTAGCTGCCGGGTTCGAGTGCAAAGGCGGCCGCTTCGAACTGCGGAACCATCTGGCCCTTCTTGAAATAGCCGAGATCGCCGCCGTTCGGGCCGGACGGACCGGTCGATTTTTCCCGCGCCAGCTCGGCGAAATCCGCACCGTCGTCCAGTTCCTTGATGAGCGCTTCGGCCTCGGCTTTTTCCTTCACCAGAATGTGACGGGCGTTCAGCTCTTCTTCGCCCTCGAAATCGGCGAATTCCTTGTCATAGGCCGCCTTGATCTCGTCTTCGGTGATCGTTCCGCCGATCTTCTGGGCGAGATAGGCGTTGCGTAGGGCCTGCAATTCCAGGAACTCAAGCTGCCGCTTGAAATCCGGGTCCTGGTCGAGGCCGTCCTTGCGCGCCGCCTGGGCCATCAGCTCCATGTCGACGACGGCATCCAGCAGAAGCTGGCGCCACTGTGCGGGCGGAAAGCGTTGCAATTCCTGGCCAAGGTCCCTGGCGGCAAAAGCGATGTCGGCTTCCGTGATTTCCGCGTCGCCGACCTTTGCGATCACGTCGTCCGGCTCTGCTGCGGAAAGCGAAGCGGATCCGAGCGTCACGGCCAGGAGGGAAACGGCAAGCGTCTGAACCGGCCTGCGCATCGAAATTCGGAACATGAGGTGTCCTTTACCTATAGGAACAGTAATCTGTCGGCCCTCCATTTATGAGGGCAGGGTTACATTGCGCATTCCAGCAGCGTTGACAAGCATTGAGCCCCCTCTTATCTGTCGGGCGTCCCGGCTTGTGGGCTGGGAAGGCATCTTTTCGGCCGCGTTCACCGGCCGGCGCATCGCGCTCGGCGGCAACGTGGACAGCAATTGAGACGATTTCATGGGCGGGCGCCGGATTGCCAGTTGACGCCGCCCTCTAGGGAAGGACCGCCACATGGCTGGCCTTGGCGCTTTAGCACGTAAGATTTTCGGTTCATCGAACGACCGGAAGATCAAGACTTTTCGGGCAGGAGTTGATCAGATCAACGCCCTCGAACCCGAAATCCAGGCTCTGTCGGACGAGGCTCTGAAAGCCAGAACGGACGAATTCCGCACCCAGCTCCAGAACGGCGCCAGCATCGAGGATCTCCTCGCCCCGGCCTTTGCGACGGTTCGCGAAGCCGCCCGCCGCGCGCTCGGCCAGCGGCACTACGACGTGCAGCTCATCGGCGGCATGGTGCTGAATTCCGGTCAGATTTCGGAAATGCGGACCGGTGAGGGCAAGACCCTTGTCGCGACCGCACCGGTCTATCTGAACGCTCTTGCGGGCAAGGGCGTCCATGTGGTCACCGTGAACGACTATCTGGCCCAGCGCGACAGCGAATGGATGGGCCAGGTCTACAGGTTCCTCGGGCTCACGGTCGGCTGCATCACCCACGGCCTGTCGGACGAGGAACGCCGCGCCGCCTATGCCGCCGACGTCACCTACGGCACGAACAACGAATTCGGCTTCGACTATCTGCGCGACAACATGAAACACGACCGCGCCTCGATGGTTCAGCGCGGACACAATTACGCGATCGTCGACGAAGTGGACTCCATCCTGATCGACGAGGCGCGCACGCCGCTGATCATTTCCGGCCCGCTCGAGGACCGGTCCGAATTCTACAACACCGTCGACGCCTTCATTCCGCATCTTACCTCCGACGATTACGAGCTCGACGAAAAGCAGCGCTCGGCCTCCTTCACCGAAGCCGGCAACGAGAAGCTGGAAAACCTGCTCGCCGAAGCCGGGCTTCTGAAGGGCAGCTCGCTTTACGACGTCGAGAACGTTTCGGTGGTCCACCACCTGCAGCAGGCGCTCAAGGCGCACAAGCTGTTCCAGCGCGACAAGGACTACATCGTCCGCAACGACGAAGTCGTCATCATCGACGAGTTCACCGGCCGCATGATGCCGGGACGGCGCTTTTCCGAAGGCCTGCACCAGGCCCTGGAAGCCCGCGAGAAGGTCCGTATCCAGCCGGAAAACCAGACGCTCGCCTCGATCACCTTCCAGAATTATTTCCGCATGTACGACAAGCTGGCCGGCATGACCGGTACGGCATCGACCGAAGCGGACGAATTCGCCGACATCTACAATCTCGAAGTCGTCGAAATCCCGACCAACATGCCCGTACAGCGGCTGGACGACGACGACGAGGTCTACCGGACGGTTCAGGAAAAGTTCAACGCCATCGTCAAGCTGATCGACGAGTGCAAGGAGCGCGGCCAGCCGATCCTGGTCGGTACGACCTCGATCGAAAAGTCGGAATTCCTGGCCGAACTCCTGAAGAAGCACGGCTACAAGCAGATCGACCTGAGCGATCCGGCAGCCTTTGCAGCCGCCCAGAAGAAAGACGGCGGCAAGACAAAGGTCTTCGCGGTCCTGAATGCCCGCTACCACGAACAGGAAGCCCTGATCATTTCCCAGGCCGGTCTTCCGGGCGCGGTCACGATCGCGACCAACATGGCCGGCCGCGGCACGGACATCCAGCTCGGCGGCAACGCCGACATGCAGATCGACATGGAACTCGGCGACATGCCCGCGGGCGAGGAACGCACCGCCAGGGAAGCGAAGATCCGCGCGGAAGTCGACGAGCTGAAGCAGAAGGCGCTGGCTGCCGGCGGCCTCTACGTCATCGGCACCGAGCGCCACGAAAGCCGGCGCATCGACAACCAGCTCCGCGGCCGCTCCGGCCGTCAGGGCGACCCGGGCCATTCCAAGTTCTTCCTGTCGCTTCAGGACGACCTGATGCGCATCTTCGGCTCCGAGCGTATGGATTCCATGCTTCAAAAGCTCGGCCTGGAGGAAGGCGAGGCCATCATCCATCCCTGGATCAACAAGGCCCTGGAAAAAGCGCAGCAGAAGGTCGAGGCGCGCAACTTCGACATCCGCAAGAACCTGCTGAAATTCGACGACGTGATGAACGACCAGCGCAAGGTGGTCTTCGAGCAGCGCATCGAACTCATGGACGGTGAGGCGATCCAGGACGCGGTGGCGGACATGCGCCACGACGTGATCGACGATCTGGTCGCAAACCACATTCCCGAGCGCGCCTATCCCGAACAGTGGGACACGGAAGGCCTTCAGGAAGAGGTCCGCAAATACCTGAACCTCGATCTGCCGATCAAGGACTGGGCGGCCGAGGAAGGCATCGCCGACGAGGAGGTGAAGGACCGCCTGCGCAAGGCCGCCGACGGCGCCATGGCGCAGAAGGTCGCCAAATATTCGCCGGACATCATGCGCCAGGTGGAAAAGGCCGTCCTGCTCCAGACCCTGGACAACCTGTGGCGCGAGCACCTGGCCAACCTGGACCACCTGCGCTCCGTCATCGGTTTCCGCGGCTACGCCCAGCGCGACCCGCTGCAGGAATACAAGACCGAGGCCTTCACCCTGTTCGAATCCATGCTGGCCCAGCTCCGCCAGATGACCACGGCCCAGCTTCTGCGCGTCGAACTGGTCACCGAGCAGCCGCCGCAGATGCCGGCCGAGCCGGAAATGCATGCCCATCACATCGACCCGCTGACCGGCGAAGACGAGATGGAACTGGCGGACACGCAGTTGGCCGCCCCGGCGGCCCAGCGCGATCCGAACAATCCGGCCACCTGGGGCAAGATCGGCCGCAACGAGGCCTGCCCGTGCGGATCGGGTAAAAAGTTCAAGCACTGCCACGGCGCGCTTGTGTAAAACGCGAATTGTTCTGAAAAGAAATAAGGCCAGTCCATCGGTTGGGCTGGCCTTTTTCTTGTTTTTCCGGCAGTTTGCGCCGACTTCAACGGTTAGACAAACTTCATGCAAGCAACCGCTGCCTCGAATATCTATGTTTCCAGACGGCAAAGCGCGCGTCCGGCGGCGCCGCTGCTCAGTGTCATCGTTCCCGTCTACAACGAAGAAGACGTCATCCTGCATTTCCTGGACGCGACCCGCCCGGTGCTGGAGCGCAGCGGCCTTAAATACGAATACGTCTTCATCGACGACGGCAGCCGCGACGGGACAGCCGCTCTCCTGACGGAGCAGTTGACCGGCGGCCTGCCGGGACGGCTGCTGGGTCTCTCGCGCAATTTCGGCAAGGAAGCCGCGCTCTCCGCCGGGCTGGAAGCCGCCAAGGGGGACATCGCGGTCATCATCGACGCCGATCTTCAGGATCCGCCGGAGCTCATCCTTCAGATGCTGGACGGCTGGCGGGCCGGATATGACGTCGTCTACGGCCTCAGGGTCGACCGGTCGTCCGACACCGTGATGAAGCGCTCGACCGCGGACATGTTTTACCGGCTGTTCAACCGGCTGGCCAATATCGACATGCCGGCCAATGCCGGCGACTTCCGGCTGATCGACCGCGCCGTCATCGACGCTCTTCTGCGGCTGCCGGAACGCAACCGCTTCATGAAGGGCCTGTTCGCCTGGGTCGGGTTTCCGGCCATGGCGCTGCCTTACGAGCGCCCGCCGCGCAAGGCCGGCACGGGCAAGTTCAATTACTGGAAACTCTGGAATTTCGCCCTCGACGGCCTGACCGGTTTCACCACCCTGCCGCTCAGGATCTGGTTCTACGGCGGCGCGCTCGTCTCGCTCGCAGCCTTTGCCTACGCCCTTTATCTCACCTTGCGCGTCTTCGTCTCCGGCATCGACGTGCCGGGCTACACCTCGCTGATGGTCGCGCTGCTGTTCTTCTCCGGCGTGCAGCTTTTGTCGATCGGCATGATCGGCGAATATATCGCCCGCCTGTTCAACGAAGCCAAACAGCGGCCGGTCTATATCCTTCAGGATGTCATCGAGGGCGGCGCGCCCGGTGACGGCGGTCAAACGGACAAGGCCCGGGATGACAGCTGACACCAGGCACCAGAAGATCAGGACGGAGACCGCGGCGGCGGGCAAATTCGCCGTCATCGGAATTCTCGCGACACTCACCCATGCCGCCGTTGCCGCCTCGCTCCTGCAGTCAGGCGCCCTGTCGGCCTTTCCGGCCAATATCTGCGGCTTCGCGGTGGCCTTCGGCGTGTCCTTCAGCGGGCACTACTTCTGGAGCTTTTCGCATCTGCGCCGCAAGGGAGCGGCGCTCAGGAGCATGACGCGTTTTCTGGTGATCGCCCTCTCCGGCTTTCTGCTCAACTCGACGGTGCTGGCTCTCTGGCTCAGGCTGACACCCTGGCCAGACCTGATCGGGCTGCTTTTTTCCATCGCCATCGTTCCGGCGCTCTCCTTCCTCGGCGCGCGGCTCTGGGCGTTTTCCCACCATCCCGCCGAAACCTGAGAGAGCCGACATGACCGCGACCCGTGCTGCTCTCTGCTATGCCGGCCTCCTCTGCCTGCTTTACGCGCTGGTCCCGGCCCTGACCTTTCCGGGACCGCCGCTCGATGTCGTCGAGGGTTTCGCCTGGGGGCGGGAACTCGCCCTCGGCTACACCAAGCATCCGCCGATGCAGGCCTGGCTGCTGGAACTGACCTACCGTCTGACCGGCGGACACTATTTCGGCGGCTACTGGCTCAGCGCCTTGAGCGCGGCGCTCGGCTATCTCTGCATCTGGACGCTCGCCCTGCGGCTCGGTCTCTCCGCCTGGCAGGGCTTCTGGGCGATCGTTCTGACCAGCGTGACCTTCTACTTCACCCTGCCGCTGCCGGAGTTCAATCCGAACATCCTGCAGATCCCGGTCTGGGCGGGCATGATGTTGTTCTTCCACAAGGCGCTGGAAAAGGGACGCCTGACGGACTGGATCCTGCTTGGCCTGCTGGCGGCTTTCGGGCTCTACACCAAATATTTCACCGTTCTTCTGATCGGCACGATCGGCCTCTACACACTGGTCTTCGCCGATGCCCGCCGGCATCTGCTGTCGGCCGGCCCGTGGATCTGCGCCCTTGTCTGCGTCCTGCTGCTCGCACCGCATGTTTCCTGGCTTTTCGAAACGGATTTCCTCACCTTTCAATATGCCGCGAGCCGCAGCAAACCGGCCGTCTCTTTCCTCGGGCACATCGTCAACCCGCTGAACTTCCTCGCCGCGCAGATCGGCAATCATGCCGGGCTGTTTCTGGCTGTGCTTGCCGGTCTCGGCTGGACCGGCCTGAAAGCCTTCAGAAGCCGCCTCAGGGTAGCCGGAAGCGCCCTCAGGCCGCCCTCCGACCGGTTCCTCGTCTGGTTCGCCTTCGGTCCGCTTGCCATCGTTCTTGTCGCCTCCGCCGTCACAGGAAACGAGTTCGAGCACATGTGGGGCACGCCGATGTTCGTGCTCTCCGGCATCGCCGCAGTCCGGTTTCTTGCCCTGCCGGACCTTTGGCCCTATCACCGGCGGGCTTTCATTGCCGCCATCGCGATCCAGGCGATCTTCCTGAGCGTGATTTTCGGCCAGGCCGTCCTCGAACCCCGCTGGAAGCACAAGCAGACGCGGATGCACTATCCCGGCAGGGCGGTCGCAGAAGAGCTTGCCTCCATCTGGAAGGCGGAAACGGGCACGGATCTGGCCTATGTGGCCGGCGACATGTGGTCTGCGGCCAATGTCACGCTCTATGCGCCCGGCCGGCCCTCCATGTTCTATCTGCACGACCCGCGCCTGAGCCCTTGGATCGACCTGGACGACGTCCAGCAAAGGGGACTGATGGTCGTCTGGCGCGGCGAAGGCCAACGGCCGATCGACGAGATAAGGCGCTACTATCCGGACGCGGTCCGCGACGGCAGCAGGACTTTCCGCTACCGGTCCCCCGCCGACATTCCGGACGTGACGGTCAACTGGCTGATCGTTCCGCCGGGCCGGGTTGCGAGGGAACCGCGCTCCTGAAACTTGCCGCCTCGGACCATCTGGAAACGGACTCAAAAGATAACTAACTTGGCGTCATGATCAGTATGGCGGAAATCGACGGGATCGAAGACTGGCTGATAGACCAGGCACTTGGATCGCCCGACATGGCGGCGATGTTCGCCGAGATGTGCGAGAGGCTGCGCCTCTGCCATGTGCCGATCGACCGCGCCCTGCTGGGCTGGTCGACATTGCATCCCCTCATCGAGGCGGAAACCGTCTGCTGGGAAACCGGCAACGAGGTCCTGCACGAACAGATCGCCCACGCGGCGGAGGAGAACCCGGACTGGCTGCAAAGCCCGATCCGCGCCCTCCTCTTGAGCCGCGAACCCGTGCTGCGCCGCCGCCTGACCAACGCCAACGCCCCGTTTGAATTCCCGTTGCTGTCGTCCCTCGCCGGCCGGGGCTACACCGACTATCTCGCGATCCCGACGGAATTCGAGATCCCCACGAAGAGCAACGAGGTCTCGACGTCCGGGATCGTCGTGAGCTGGGCGACACGGGAGGAAAACGGCTTCTCCGACGAGGCCCTGACTGCGATCAACTACATCCAGAAACGGCTGGCGCTTGCCGCCCGCGCGACGCTCCAGGGCCAGATCAGCCGGACGATCGCCGAAACCTATCTGGGCAAGATTGCCGGCGGCAAGGTCCTGGCGGGACAGATCCGCCATGGCGACGGGGAGACCGTAGACGCGGTGATCTATTTCAGCGATGTGCGCAACTCGACCTCGATTGCCGAAAGGATCGGGCCGGACGCCTATCTCACCTGGCTGAACACCTATTTCGAGGCCACGGCGGGCGCCATCCTGGAAAACGGCGGCGAGGTTCTCGATTTCATCGGCGACGCCGTTCTGGGCGTCTTCCCGATCGGCCAGCAAAATCTCGACAATGCCCTGGACCAGGCGATCGCGACCGCGGATGAAACCCGTAAGAGGCTTGAGGCGCTCAACGCGTCTCCAGGCCTCGCCCATCCCCTGAAGGCCGGCATCGCGCTTTCCGTCGGCTCCGTCATGTTCGGCAATATCGGCGTTCCCCACAGGCTGACCTTTTCCGTCATCGGGCAGACCGTGCACGCGGCGGCACGGATCGAAAGCCTGACCAAGACCGTCGGAGCCGATGTGCTGATGACGACCGATGTCGCCCGCCGGGCCGGACCGAGATCGCGGCCGGTCGGCGCCTTCGCGCTCGATGGCTTCACGGCGCATCAGCCCCTGTTCGCCTTGGAATAGGCCTTCCACCCACCATAAAAATCAGGCTACACATGCGCGGCATCGATGCCCGTCCCCCTCAGAAAGATTTCAGCCACATGACCGATCTCCGTCCGACCGCCCAGCCCCATCTCCCCTATCGCAACCAGGATGCGGCCGGCGAGGACCAGGGCGCACCGGTGGTTCTGCTGCACGGTTTCGGCGGCGACCGTCAGACATGGGCGAATATCCAGACCGGCCTTGCTCCGGCAAAACGGTCCATCGCCTTCGACCTGCCTGGTCACGGCGAAGCGCTGGACTGGCCCCGGATCGGCAATGCCGGTGTCGCCGCCAAGGCGGTCGGCCAATCGCTCGAAGCGCTCGATCTGAAAAGCGTTCACCTGGTCGGCCATTCCATGGGCGGCGCGGTCGCAGCGCTGATCGCTCTTCGGAATCCGGACCAGGTCAGAAGCCTGACCCTGCTGGCACCGGGCGGGTTCGGGCCGGAAATCAACCACCGGCTCCTGCGCCGCTACGCCGCCGCGACGGATCCGGCGGAAATGGAAACGCTGCTGGAGCAGTTCTTCGGCTGGGAGTTCAAGCTGCCGAAGTTCCTGGCCAGGACAGCCGCCGAAAGCCGGGCACGGCCGGGCGCCGCCGCGACGCTTGAGGCAATCGCCGACGAAATCATCGACGGCAGCGTGCAGAAGACCCTGCCGCGCGAGGAACTCGCCGCCCTGCCCATGCCCATCAAGGTCGTCTGGGGAACCCAGGACCGCGTGCTGCCCACCCGCCAGTCCCACAAGCTGCCGGGCATGGTGGCGACCCACATCTTCGAGCGCGTCGGCCACATGGCGCATCTGGAAATTCCGGCGGAAGTCACCCGGCTGATTCTGCAGAATGCGGACGTGAAGTAGAGCCCTTCACGGTGAGATTGAAGCGCAACTCGCCTCCGCAACTTCCTCATCCTGAGGAAGTTGTGATTGCTTTGCAGCCCGCCCTCACGCCTCCGGCAGCAGTCCTTCCCGCCAGTCGTCTCCGATCACACGGCGGGCCATCATGTGGGAGCGGGCCGAGTTGACGCTGTCGACGGCGATGAGCTGTCCGGCCTTCATATAGGCGACGTAGAACTTGTGGGCTTCCGGGGAGCCGACCACGACGGTCTCGTCATAGCCTTCGGAAAGTCCGGCGATCTGCAGCTTGACGTCATACTGGTCGGACCAGAACCAGGGCAGCGGATCGTAATCGACATCCTGGCCGAGCAGAGCCTGGGCGACGATCTTGGCCTGATCGATCGCGTTCTGGACGCTTTCCATGCGCACGGAGCGCTTGTAGCGGTTGGAATAGAACCGGGTGCAATCGCCCGCTGCATAGATATCCGGATCGCTGGTCTGGCCCGAGCCGTCCACCAGGATCCCGTTGTCGACCTCGAGACCGGCTTCGGCGGCGAGCTGATCGTTCGGCTCCGCACCGACCGCGATCAGCACCATTTCCGCCGGAACGGTTTCGCCCGTGGCCAGTTTGACGCCGGTGACGTCTCCCTCGCCCTCAATGGCCTCCACCCCGGTGTTGAGACGCAGGTCGATGCCTTTCAGCATGTGCAACGAAGTGAAAAACGCCGAGACCGGCTCGCTCACCACACGTTTCATCGGCCGGTCCTGCGCTTCGAGGACGCACACATCCTTGCCCATTCCCTTGGCGACCGCGGCCACTTCCAGGCCGATATAGCCGGCGCCGATGATCGCGACCCGCTTGGTCTTTTCGAGCCTCTGGCGGATCCGGTCCACATCGGCGATCGAGCGCAATGTGAGGACGCCTTCCTTGTCGACGCCCTCGAGCGGTATGGAACGGGCATAGGTCCCCGTCGCCAGGACCAGCTTGCCGTAGGGCAGCGTGTCGCCGTTTGCGAGCTTCAGGCGCTTGCCCGCCCGGTCGATCGAGACCACCCGGGAGTTCGGGATATGATCGATGTTGTTGGTGGCGAAAAACGCCGGCGGGCGCAGCCAGAGGCCGTCCGCGCCGATTTCCCCGGCGAGGTATTTTTTCGACAGCGGCGGCCGCTGATAGGGAGGCTGCGGCTCGTCACCGACAAGACGCAAGGGGCCTTCGAACCCGCCTTGGCGCAACGACTGGGCGACCTGGGCACCGGCTTGTCCCGCCCCGATGATGACGATTTCTTCCTGCATTTTTTCGCCTTCCCCCAAAGCTCGGCCCGTCCTGCTTCAATGAGAGCAAAAACGGGATCAGCAAGGCCTAGCACGAAGACAGCCCGCCCGCCAGAAGGGCGAATTGCCGCGATTGAGCCCGCGGCAACCGGCGGATTGGCGCGCCTGAGACGTCTTCAGGCGCTGCGGACGTCCTGCAGGAACTGGGCGACTTCCTGACGAATCAGGACGCCCTGCTGACCGAGGGATTCGGCGAGCTGCTCGACTTCCGCACCGTTCGCACGCGCCAGCTCGGCGGCCGAGCCGACGGCTTCCATGCGCGCCGCTCCTTCTTCGGACCGGTCGGACGCGCTGGAGACGTTGTGCGAGATCGCCTGCACGGCGACGTCCTGTTGCTGCACGGCGGCCGCCACCGCCGAGGCCAGGCCCTCCATATCGCCGATGATCCTGTTCACGTCCTCGATGGCCTGGACCGCCTGCCCGGAGGCGCCCTGGATCGCCTCGATCTGGGTTGCGATATCCTCGGTCGCGCGGGACGTCTGATCGGCAAGCTGCTTCACTTCGGCTGCCACCACCGCGAACCCCTTGCCGGCCTCGCCCGCGCGGGCCGCTTCGATGGTCGCGTTCAGCGCCAGCAGGTTGGTCTGGTTGGCGATGTCGCGGATAAGGCCCATCACCTCGCCGATCCGGTCGGCCGCGCCGGAGAGTTCCTGCATGGTCGTGACCGTCGAGGACGCGCTTTCCACGGCCTGCTTGGCGACTTCGGTCGACTTGTTCGCCTGACCGGAGATTTCCGCGATCGACACGGCCAGTTCTTCCGCCGAATGGGCGGCGGAGGTAACATTCTCCGCCGCGGTCCGCACGGCACCGGCCGCTTCGCCGGATTGGCCCGCGACGTCGTCCGCCGATTGTTCCATGGATTGCGAGGTCTGGCGCAACTCGCCGTTCGCCCTGTCCAGACTGTCGAGAGCCTGCGAGACGGTTCCCTCGAACTGGCCGATCAGAGTGTCCAGCCGGGCCACGCGCTCCTCGCGCTGGCGGTTCTCGGCGTCCTGCGCCTGAGCGAGTTGAAGGCGTTCGGCCGCGTTGTCGCGGAACACCCGCACCGTGCGGCTCATGGACGCCAGCTCGGTCCTGCCGGCAAGCTCGGGAAGATCGAGATCGGTCTGGCCGGCGGCCAGCGCTTCCATCGCCGCCTGCAGCCGGGTCAGCGGCCGGGAAATCGACTGACCGACCAGCCATGCAATGGCGGGCAGCAGCACCAGCAGCCCGAGGATCGTGCCGCCGATCGCGAGGGCGGCGATCGACCGGGCGCTCTCAAGCTGGCCGGCCGCTTCCGCCTGGATCTCCGCCGCGGCCGCATTCAGCGAGGCGATGTGCGGGGGCACCAGTTCGAACAGGTCTTCGAGAAGGCCGGCAAACTCTTCCTTCTGGGCCATCGCCACGGTGTAGTCGTCGAAGGTGGCCTTGTAGGCGGCCATGTTCTTCGTCAGCTCGTCCTTGATCGCGTCGGAGATGTAGACCTTTTTCAGAAGTTTTTCGAAAGCGGCGAATTCGGTTTCGAAGATTTCCAGCGAGGCGGGCGTGTTGTTGAGCGTGAATTCCTTTTCCGCCAGCTGCACGGCGAGGATCGCGCGGGCGAGCTTTTCGAAATCCGGACCGCCGCCGAATTTCATTTCTTCCTGCAGACGGTGCTTCACGGCGCCGGTGGTCTCGTTCAGGACGGCAAGGTAACCCAGGCTGCTGTCGTAGCCGATCTTCTGCTGGGCGGTGTCGAGCATCTCGAACGCGCCCCTCGTGCCTTGCAGCGTGTCCTTGACATCCACGACCTCCGCCGCATAGGCGGCCGCAACCGGATTGGCGGAGACGCCTGCCAGCAGCGCCTCGGCCTCGCCAAGCTTGGTGCCGAAGACCTGGAACCCCTCCGCCGACGGCTTGTTACGATAACGTTCCTCGACGGTCCGCAAGGCGGTTCCGGCTTGGGACAGGCTCGCGACCTGTTCCGCGAGGGTCGCACTGTCTCCCATGCGGGCAAAGGCAGCGTTCAGTTCGTTCTGGCTCCAGAAGAACACCGCCCCGATTGCCAGCAGGCCGACAATGGTGAACAGGCTCAGCGAGAGAATTCTGACTTTGACGGATAGTCCGGACAGGAATTGAAAAGGCGATTGCGATCGGAAGGTCACCGGCATTTGTCCCATAATACTTATGTTCTGAAGCGGGATGAGCATCGTCCGAAGCATTTGACCGGCGCACTTTTATTTGTTGAATAGCGGATTGCGCGCAGCGGCAGCTCCCACCACACCAGCAAGCCAGCGCGTTCAGCGGGCAAAAGAACCCGGTCAGATGATCCTCGTAAACTCACCTCGCCCTGGCTCCGTAAACTCGACGAAATTTGCCAATTTACGGTTAACGGGCCGCCGACCTCGCCATCCGAAAACTGCCTAAATTACAGGCAGTTAACTCACATTTGAGGCAGACCTTGAATTTCCTCACCAAAGCCGCGCCGGTCATCTTCGTTCTGCTGTGGTCCACAGGGTTCATCGGCTCGAAACTCGGCGCGCCTTACATCGAACCCATGGTGTTCCTGACCGTGCGGTTTGCCGCAGTTCTGCCGGTTCTGTTCCTGCTGGCGCTGGCGCTTTCGAAGTCGTGGCCGAAAACGGTCCCCGCGATTCTTCACTGCGTGATCGCCGGCATGCTTGTTCACGGCATCTATCTCGGCGGTGTCTTCTGGGCGATCAAGCAGGGCATGCCGGCCGGCCTCTCCGCCATCATCGTCGGACTGCAGCCTGTTCTAACCGCCCTGACGGCCGTTCTGCTGCTCGGGGAAACCGTTTTGAAAAAACACTGGCTCAGCATGGCGATCGGCGCCGCCGGCCTGGGTCTGGTGGTCGGCCCCAAATTCGATCTCGGCGGAACCGGCATCACTCCCGCGACCATTGCCGCCACTCTCGCCGCCGCCGCCTCCATCAGTCTCGGCACGGTCTATCAGAAGCGCTTTGCCCAGCAGACGGATCTGCTGGCGGCGACCGCCTGGCAGTATGTCGGCGCGCTCATTATAACGGCACCGCTCAGCCTCTTCGAAAGCTGGCGGATCACCTGGTCGGGCGACCTCATCTTCGCCATGGGCTGGCTGGTGCTCGTCCTGTCCGTGGGCGCAATCCTGCTTCTGATGCTGCTGATCCGCGAAGGGGCGGTCTCCCAGGTCGCCAGCCTGTTTTATCTGGTGCCGGTGGCCACGGCGATCGAAGGGTATTTCCTGTTCGGCGAAACCCTCTCCGTGATCCAGATCGCCGGCATGGCGCTGATCGTCAGCGCCGTTCTGACCATCCGGGGCACAGCGCGAAGAACCTGAACCGCGAGGACCGGACCGGCGACCGGGCCACACACTCCGCGCCGTCCCGGACCTGATCCGGGACCATTTTCCGACAAGGTCCCGGCTCAAGGCCGGGACAGCCCGGACCCTGAAATTCAGATCCCGGAGAAAGATCACTCCTGCGCGGTCTCGATGGGCACGGGCTGCTTCTGTTTGCGCAGGCCGAGCCGCCTCTGGCGGGAGATCGCCGCGTTGAGTTCGCCGCCCAGGATGAAGACCAGTGCGCAGATATAGAGAAAGATCAGCGCGGTCATGATGCCGGCCAGACCGCCATAGGTGGAGACGTAATTGGCAAAGCTTGCCAGATAGGCGCCGAAGGCGCTGCCGGCGATGATCCACATGACCAGCGTCGCCAGAACGCCCGGCCACAGGTCGCTGAAAGTCCGGTGTCCCGACGGCAGCAGCCAGTGGGTGATGAACAGGCCGATGATCAGCAGGGAACCGGCCAGCGTGTAGCGGGCGACATTGATCGACAGGAGGAAACTCTCGATCGCCGGCACATAGGTCTTGAGGCCTTCCAGCGCGAGCGGCGCAAGAACCACGAGAAATGTATAGGCAAGCAGGATGCTCGCCCCGAGGAGCACCAGGGCGAGCGACTGCAGCCGCAAAATGACGATGGAGCGGGTCTCGTGCTGCCGGTAGGCCCTGTTCAGCGCCGTGCGCAGCGCTTCGACGCCGTTGGAGGAAAACCAGAGAGCTGCGACCACACCGAATGTCAGCAGGTCGCCGCGCCGGACCGTCAGCACGTTCTGGACCTCGCGCGCCACCGGCGCGGCAACGCTTTCCGGCCAGGCGTCGAAGATCAGATCGGACACGGTGTCGGCCGCCCCCGTCATGCCGAAAAAGGCCGCCAGCGATGCGATGAAGATCAGCAGCGGGAAAATCGCCAGAAGGCCGGAAAGCGCCACGTGGCTGGCCATGGCGAAACCGTCATCCCTGGCGAAATGACCGATGGCGTCCTTCAGGACGGCGTAAATCACCAGGGCTGCTTGGCGGACAATCATCTTTTCGATGTGGCCTTGGTCGGGCTGACTAGTCAAGTGCAGGGCAGACCGGCAGCGAAGAAAACCGACCCCTCCAAAAGGTGGATAAATTCCGTCTCGACAAATCGGGGTGTGCAGCGCAACATAGCTTCAACAACAAGCGCCACGGCGCAACAAATGAAAACGGAGAACGCCCATGTCCCCTGCAGCCACCCTGGCGGCAGAATCGCCTGAGAGCCTGACCGAACGGACGGAAACCGCCGTTGCCGCACTCGACCGCCTGCTGGATCTCGCAGCGCAGCGCGTGCGGGAAGCCGTCACCGAAGACGGCCGCATTTCCTCGCGCCGCATGGAAGAGGAACAGCGCGCCACACACGGGCTCGCCTGGCTGGCGACTTATGTGGAATCCCTGCGCCAGCTCGACGCCTATGCCCGGCGCCTGAGAGAAGAAGGCCGCTACGGCACGCTGGAGGACAGGATCGTCCAGCTCGGCTTTGCCGAATATCTGGCGCAGATCTTCGGCGGTATTCCGATGAACCAGGGCGAGATGGTCCGCCTGTCGGATCTCGGCATTTCCCATGAGGAAGCGGAAGCCTTCCGGACAGCGGACATCGAAGTCCTGATGGCGATCGGCAACACGCCGGAAATCCGGGGTGAAATCACGAAACTCATCCGCGATCAGGCGGGCCACTCGACCTTCGGCGACACCGGCCTGGACGAGACCATGGAGCAGATCCGCAACGAGATGCGCCGTTTCGCGGAAGGCACCGTCGTCCCCAACGCCCACGAGTGGCACCTGAAAAACGAATATATCCCACTCGACGTCATCACCCAGATGTCGGAGCTCGGCGTCTTCGGCCTGACCATTCCGGAAGAATACGGCGGCCTCGGCCTCGGCAAGGAGGCCATGTGCGTGGTCTCGGAGGAACTGTCGCGCGCCTATATCGGCGTCGGCTCGCTTGGCACCCGTTCCGAAATCGCCGCCGAGCTGATCCTGTGCGGCGGCACGGAAGAACAGAAGCAGCATTGGCTGCCGAAGATCGCGTCGGGCGAAGTTCTGCCGACGGCGGTCTTCACCGAACCGAACACCGGTTCCGACCTCGCCTCCCTGAAGACCCGCGCGGTCAAGGACGGCGATACCTGGAAGATTTCCGGCAACAAGACCTGGATCACCCACCCGGTGCGCGCCGACATCATGACGCTGCTCGCCCGCACCAATCCGGAGGAACCGGGTTACAAGGGTCTCTCCATGTTCATCGCCGAAAAGCCGCGCGGCACGGACGAGGACCCGTTCCCGGCCGAAGGCATGAGCGGCGGTGAGATCGAGGTGCTCGGCTACCGCGGCATGAAGGAATACGAGATTGCCTTCGACGGCTTCGAGGTGAAGGGCGAGAACCTGCTCGGCCAGGTCGAGGGCGAGGGCTTCAAGCAGCTCATGCAGACCTTCGAAGGCGCCCGCATCCAGACCGCGGCCCGCGCCCTCGGCGTCGCCCAGTCGGCGCTCGATCTCGGCCTGCGCTATGCGGAGGAACGCATCCAGTTCGGCAAGACGCTGATCGAATTTCCGCGTGTTTCCGACAAGCTGGCCATGATGACCGTCGAACTTATGATCGCCCGTCAGCTCACCTATTTCTCGTCCTGGCAGAAGGATTCCGGCAAGCGCTGCGACCTGGAGGCAGGCATGGCCAAGCTGCTCGGCGCGCGCGTCGCCTGGGCGGCCGCCGACAACGCCCTGCAGATCCACGGCGGCAACGGTTTCGCGCTGGAATACGCCATCTCCCGCGTGCTCTGCGACGCCCGCATTCTCAACATCTTCGAGGGCGCGGCGGAAATCCAGGCCCAGGTGATCGCCCGCCGGCTTCTGGAAACCCGCGGCAACGCGTGATTGGCAAGTCAGCTTCAACCGACGCAAAGCCGCCCCGGCCTCGAGCCGGGGCCTACTCTTGCAGGTCCCGGATCAAGTCCGTGACCTAAGGTTCGGCATGATCGGAATAGATCCGGTCGGACGTCGGTTCCTGATTGACAGAAGTTTCAAGTGCTCGAAAATATCCGCAGCCTGGCGCAAGGACGGCGAAAAGACCTGCGGCTGCCTCTTCCGGCAATCGATGAATTGTGGAACGGATCGGCCTTTTTCCCGTTGACCAACCAGGCAGAAACGGCATTTGCGGACGGTTGTGCCACAGGTTATCGGATCATGTGAGGAGCTAGGGAGATGAGCGGAACAATCCGGTTGAAACACAAAGGCTGGGTCGTGGTTGCCGACGGAACCAAGGCGCTTTTCCTGCGCAACGAAGGCGACGAGAAATTTCCCAACCTGGAGATTTTCAGGAAGGAAGAGCAGGAGAACCCGCCCAACCGGGAGCTGGTGACCGACCGCCCCGGCCGCAGGAGCGACGGTCCGCAGGGCCACCGCAGCGCAGTGACCGAAACCGACTGGCACCGCCTGGCGGAGGACGACTTCGCTTCGGACCTGGCGGCGATCCTCTACAAGCGCGCTCACAAGGGCGACATCAACGAAATGGTGCTTGTGGCGGCGCCCGCGGTGCTCGGCAAGATCCGCAAGGAACTCCACAAGGAGGTGAATGCCAGGATCATCGCCGAAATCGGCAAGGACCTGACCAATCACCCGGTCGACGAAATCGAAAAGCTCGTCCTGGGAGCGTCCTGACCGCAATCCTCCACATCTGCGGACGTTCTGAAGGTTTTAAATCCTCACAATGAGAGCATCTTGTCTGCCTGAAAACCCGTCCGCACCGGTTTTGCCCGGCCTTCGCCGGCAAAACTTGGAACATGTTCCGGCCTGACGCGTTCTACTCTTGAGGGTGGCCGGTAGGGCTGGCCTCTGCGAGTTTGCCAAAATCAAACGCAAGTGAGGCAGAGATGACTTATCACGGATATTCGCCTTATCGGGAGAGAGGGATCGTCCTGGAAGAAACCGATGCCAAACAGGGTCTGGAACTGCACGAGCTGCATTACGTGCTCGGCTTTGGCCTCAGCGGCGCCATCCTGGGCCTGGCTCTGGTGATCTTTTTCCTGGCGTATTGACGAGGCGAGGCGTCCGCCCGAACACGAAAAACCGGCTTGCGGTCCCGGATGCGGATATCGCAGGCCGGTTTTTCGTTCGCGCCCCCGGATGGCCGGTTCTGGCAAATCCGCCCACTGGCAGGCAACCCGCGTATTCGCGGTCATAGGCATTCCTTGGATAGATTCGCCCGCTTCCACTGCGGATCGTGCCGGAGGGCGGAACTTATTTCCGAACGGGACGTTTTCCCGATGTTCACCGGCCGCACCGCCGCAAGGATCCGCAGGGGCCTCCGGCGGCGCCGTCCAGACACCGAAGGACAGACAAGGACACCACCCATGATCCGGAAGTTTCTTGCGACCACAGCCTTGACCGCTGCATTCGCTGCAGGTGCAGCCCATGCGGGGGACACAGTGACGGGTACCGGCATGACCGAGGATCATGCCGCACCGGTTTTCGAACCCTTCACCGAAAACAAACCCGACTACATCGTCGACGGCTATCTCGAAAGTGCGAAAACCCAGGTTCTCGCCTCGACCCTGATCGGCAAGTCGATCTATACGGGTCTCGGCGACAACGCGGAGGTCGTTGGCGATGTCAACGACATGGTGATGTCCGGCGACGGCCGGGCGGAAGCCGTTGTCGTCGGCGTCGGCGGGTTCCTTGGGCTCGGGGAAAAACAGGTCGCGATCTCTTTCGAGCGCCTGACCGTTTCCGAAATCGACGGCCAGACCTGGCTGACGATCGACAGCACCCGCGAGCAGCTCGAGGCCGCGCCTGAATTCGACGGCAGCGTGATCGCCGGCAAATCCGGGCCCGAACAAGCCCTCTCGGAGGACTATGCCGAGACGGCCCAGCTCCCCAACGGGGCCCTGCCCGGCGGAACGCCCGAAGCAACCGCCCGCGAGCAAATGGCGGAAACCGCATCGCAGGGCACCGAAAACATCGGCATCGCGGAAGCCCCCGATAGCGCGGCTTCCGACGAGCCGCTTGCACCGGAACAAACCGTTGCCGTCGACCAGACCTCCGTTTCCGCGGACAAGCTGATCGGAACGGTCGTCATTGGCGCCGACCAGGAAGAGATCGGCGAAATCAGCGACATTCTTCTGGGCGCGAAGGAAGACAACGTCAAAGCCTACCTGATCGATGTCGGCGGGTTCCTCGGGCTCGGCGAAAAGCAGGTGGCTTTCGCGGCATCCGGCCTGGACATCTACAAGGATGAAACCGGCGCGATGCACGTCTATTCGACCGTCACCGCCCAGAAACTTGAAACCATGCCCGAATACGACGAACAGGCCTTCCGCATGAATCCGGACGACCTGATCGTCAAATAACCCCCTTCGAACGGGAAGCCGCGGTGCCATGAGGGCGCCGCCGCTTCCCTCGCCGTTCGATGCGCCATGCAAGGACGGCTTGCGGGTGAGGAGAAGAACGATGACCAGCCGGATAAACGAACAGATCGCAGGTATTCTGAAGGACAAGTCCCGCAGCAAGGACGACCGCATCCAGGAGCTTCTGACCCTGCGCGAAGACGCCCGCGCCCTGCAGCGCGCCGGCACCGAAAGCCCGATGGCAGACGACGACCCGAGCTCGGCAGACCTCAGGGAAATCGACCGGGCACTGGAAAGGCTCGGCCATGACGCCCTGCAGGAGGCGGACGAAAAAAGCGCCGCCACCCTCTAGAAACGAACCGCTTCGCGGCGCCGCACGGTTTTGATGCTCATCGAAACGGAGTGTTTCCGGGTAACAAGGCCCCCCGGAACGGGGAACTCGTTGAATCAACGCCCCGGACCCCTTATGTTAGGGGCTTGAACGGCAATCGCGGGACACCTCATGGACACCATATTCGAGGACCTCGGTTTCGATCCAGAAATCCTGGGGCCGGAAGAGACCCAACGGCAGACCATCCGGAAAAAGCTGCTTGCCACGGCGCGCAAGGCGGCCCGGCAGATTCCTTTCATGGAAGATGTCGTCGCCGGCTATTACTGCGCGATGGACCCGGCCACGCCGACCAAGGTGCGCGCGACGATCATCGGCGCGCTCGCCTATTTCGTGCTGCCGATCGACGCGGTCCCCGACATCCTGCTCGCCATCGGCTTCGGAGACGACGCCACCATCCTCATGGGAGCGATCGCCATCATCCGCAACCACATGCGCGAGGACCATTATCAGGCTGCCCGTGAAGCGCTTGAAGAGGACGAGCTTTAGAGACGGCTTTTCAGCCCGTCTTCTTCCCGTCCAGCGCAGCATTGTCCCGCCAGGAACCCGATGTCCTGCCCGCGATCAGCCAGTAGACGGCGCCTGCAAGAAACCCGCCGGCGAGCGCGACAACGCTTCCCGGCCTGAGTTGACTTGTTTCCACCCCCGTTCCCAGGGTCCAGATCAGGAAGGCGATGACCCCGCCGGCCGCAACGTGAAAGACGAGCCCGCGCAGCCTGGCGGTTTCGGCGATGGCGATCGCGACGGCCGCCGGCACCAGAGCTAGGGAGCCGATGACGCTCGCGCCGACCAGGCCCGTCCCGACCATGGTGGCGAATGCCACCGGGTCCTGATCCGGATGCGCCGCCTGGAAAAAGCCCCAGGCAAGGAACAGGCCGCAGGCTATGAGGCCGGCGATGAAGCCGCAGACGATCTTCAGAAGCTGAAACAGAAGTTTTCCGCCGTCCAAACCCTCATCCTTCCTTGAAATGCGGAGCGTCGCCCTTACTTGATCGCTTATGCTGCCGATTGCAACAGCGCATCATCCCGCCCTTCCCGCCCGCAGGCCTCGCCTGCCCGGCCCAAAGGCCGATTGCGGGCCCGAAAATCGGGCTCTGTCCGGCAAAACGCCTGCGGAAAACCCGAAAACAGCCGATTTCGGTTGACTTTTTGCCGGTTTCGCAGGAGCTTGGGTGCAGGCGTTAGGACATACACAGCGATCCCCTTGGTGCACGAGTTCCGAGGTTTTTTGTGTATGCTGAAGAGCCAGCCCCAAACGCCACATTGAAACGAAAGAGGAGATTGCGACCATTCGCCGTCCATTCCGCGCCCCGCCTCCTACCAAGGAAGGCCCGCGCACTAACCACGAAATTCGCGTTCGCGAAGTCCAGTTGATTGATCATGAAGGCGCCAACCGCGGCGTCGTGCCGACCGAAGAAGCGATGGATATCGCCATGGATGCAGGTCTGGATCTTGTCGAAATCCAGCCGAACGCCAATCCGCCCGTCTGCAAGATCCTGGACTATGGCCGGTACAAGTACCAGGCTCAGAAGAAAGCTGCGGAAACCCGGAAGAAGCAGAAGATCGTCGAGATCAAGGAGATCAAGATGCGCCCGAACATCGACACCCATGACTATGAGGTGAAGATGCGGAGCATGCAGCGTTTCTTCGGGGAAGGGGACAAGGTGAAGGTCACGCTCCGCTTCCGTGGCCGCGAGATGGCGCACCAGGATCTGGGCATGAATCTCCTCAACAAGGTCCGCGAGGAAACCTCCGAGATCGCCAAGGTGGAATCCGCCCCGAAGCTGGAAGGCCGCCAGATGGTGATGGTGCTCGCACCGCTGAAGTAAGCGCAGAGCTCTCCGACGGAATTTCCGAAACCCCGCTCCGGCGGGGTTTTTTGTTGCGTGCGGAAACGCGGCTCTAAATCCGGAACGCGATCCCGGTCTGCTTTTCCGCGAGCATGTCGAAATGCATTTTCAGAACCTTATGACCGTCTTCCGCGGAGGTCTGGAAGCTCCGCCGGCTCGTGTCCTTCACGATCAGAAAGGCGGCCGCCCAGATCCCGATCAGAAAACCCGTCTGATCACGCAATTCCAGCCTGTGGCCGATCAGGTCGCTGCCATCGAGCCCGACCGCGTCCTTGCTCGCGCAGATCTCCAGGCAGATCAGGTCGTTTTCATAGAACCGCCAGGAGATCTTGTGCAGGACGCAGTCCTTGATGACCTGCTCGGACGTCCAGACGAACTCCCGCCACCGGACCGGACCTTTTTCACCGTCCACCGTGCCGGTGTTGAAGGCGTCGGACTCTGTTTGCCGGTGGGTGGAGAAATCGAGCGTCGCCGACGGGCGGGACAACGGGATCCACGCCGTGTTCGTATCGCCGGTGACCGCCTTCTGGACCGCAAGGAAACGCTCCCTGGCTTCGTCGGTAACACCCAGTTTGCCGAGAAACGGTTTTGCAAAAAGTGACGCAAGCTGGATCAAGGATGCCCCCTCCCGCGAAAATATCTGCCTCACGAGGTCTCAACCAATGCGCTTCCCACTATACACTGCAATTTCAAAGTGTCGCCAGACTACAGGCACCTGACCGGTCAGGGGGCGGGCGCGACCTGCCGCACTTCGTAGACCTCGCCTGCCGGCAGCGGCACCAGGCGCCCGGCCATTTCCGCCTTCAGCGCCTCATGGCGGGCGGTTTCCTCTGCCGTCTTGTCCGGCTTGGCGCCGAGGCGGACGAATTCCTCGCGGACATGGCCCGGCCTGATCCGTGCTTCGACCGTTCTGCCGCGATAGGTGAAGCGCCAGAGATAGGGGCCGGGTGGTTCGTCGATGACGTTGCTGCCGCCAAGGGACCTGTCGACGGTCAGGCGGTTGCCGGTCACACAGCGGGTGATCATCTCCATCGCATCGCGCCCGCCGGGGCCTGAGAAGGCGGTTACGATGATCACCTCGCGCCGCTCCAGCGGAGCGGCGTCCAGTAGCGGAAAGGCGGCCTGCATGACCTTGAGAGCATGGGCGACACCACCGGGAAATCCAGGACCGTGATATTTCATCAGATCGTCGAAGGAGAAGGTGATCGGCTGGCCGTTTTCGGCAACGGTGATCTTATCCATTCAGATAGGCTTTCAGGTTGGGCAGGAACCGGTCGAGGAACAGCGTGGCCGCCGGCATGAAATGACTACCGTGATGGAACATCGGGTCGAGCGACGTGATAATCATCTGGCCCGGCGTGGTGACCCGGTCCTCGTAGAAGATCGCCCGGCCCTCCGCGTCCTCGGCCAGGACGGTTGCGCCTCCTGGAAGCGCGAACCAGCCGTGCAGATGCCAGGTGATATGAGCCTTGTCCATGTCCCTGACGAGCGGATGGCCGGGTGCGGAAATCCGGTTGCCGAGATCGGCCTCGGGGTCGAGCCACCACCACCAGTTTGTCGGCACGGAGGTAAAGGCAATCCCCGGCAGCCAGAGATCCGACCGGCTTTCCCCGGTTGCAACCACAGTGCCGCCAGCGGCGAGATGCCCGGCAACCAGTTCCTTTTGCGCGATCATCCGCTGCGCGGGTGTGCGGCAGGGTACGAACAGGCAGTCATCCGGCGTCAGGACGGCGCCGAGTTCTTCCGGCGTGGTCACAACGTCGAAGACCTCCGCGTAACGCGGCGCTTCCAGGCTTTCGATATGATAATAGGTTCCGCTGGACGGGGCGACGATCCTCACAGGCACGCTCCTCCTGCCGCCCAGTCGATGATCCGGCTGTGCAGAAGCGGCGGCAGGCCCTGTTCGATGCCGAACTGGCCGAGATCGTTGCCCGCATGGGAAAAGAACCGGCCGCCCTTCGGACGGGGCCAGACCCAGTCGACGGGAACCGTGCCCCGACGGAGCTCCGTGACCGCGACGGCGCCGTCCGGCATGGGATTGGCGCCCCTTCCGTAAAAACCGGCAACGCCCTTGTTGGTTTCCAGATGGGCGATCTCGATGCCCTCGAAGATCGGATGCGCGGCAAGCCGTGTCTGCCGGAAATCGGCAAAGGCAGGTTTCTCCATCGGTAGGTAGAGCCCCAGCCCCTCCAGCAGCGGACGCACGATGTGGCCGTTGAAGAACCAGCGCCCGCCCCTGTCCATAAAGTCTTCCAGATGCGGCTTGAGCGTCAGGAAGGCGTTCTGGTCGAGCTGGTTGTGGGTGATCAGGCCCGTCGCGCTTCCAAGAGCCTCAAGGGTGAGATCTTCCTGGCGGACGACAGCAAGCCGGCCGTCTTCCGATGCCGCGCGCACCGGCTTCGGCGGTGCTTCATAGGCCGACTGGATATAAAGGACGCTCACGCGGCCGCTTCCCCCGCAAAGGCGGGCAGGATCGCCTTGCGCTCCTGTCCATCCGAACCGGTGAGCGTCCCCCAGCTCATCGGCACGCCGTAGAGGCGGCTGAGCGGTTCCGGCTGGATCATCTCGGCGACCGGTCCCTCCACTTCCTTGCCGTCCGGCATCATCAGGAGCACCCGGTCGGCACAGGCAAGCGCATGGTTCGGGTCGTGGGTGGTGAAAACCACCGCATGAGCCCTGTCGCCGCGCAACGCGTTCATGAGCGCCAGCGTGCGCTGCTGGTTGCCGAGGTCGAGGGCCGAAGTGGGCTCGTCCAGCAGCAAGGCGGCGGAGCCGGTGGCGAGCGCCCTTGCGATCAGCACCATCTGCCGCTGGCCGCCGGACATGAGGTCGTAGCGCCGGCCGGCCAGGTGCCCGGCCTCGACGCGCGCCAGTGCCTCCCCGGCCGCCTGCCGGTCGGCGTCGCGCGGCTGTCCGAACAGGCCGATCTGCCGCGCCCGGCCCATGGTGACCACCTCGAGACCGGAAAGCTTCGCCTGGCTGGCCCCGTGCTGGGGCACGTAACCGGCGATCGCCGGCGCGATACGTTTGCCTGCATCGAGCGCCTGGAACCCGAGGACGGCGCGCAGCAGCGTGGTCTTGCCCCGGCCGTTGGGACCGAGGATAGCAAGGCTTTCGCCGACCTCGACACGGAAGGAAACGCCCGAGAAGATCTCCCGTCCGCCGAAGCGGACACTTGCTCCCTCAAGTCCGATCATGTGCGGCTGACCTCCCTGAAATGACGGCGCAGCAGGAGCCCGAAGACCGGCGCGCCAATCAGGGCGGTGAGCACGCCGAGCGGAATTTCGGCCGCCGTCATGGTGCGGGCGAGCGTGTCGATAAAAACCAGATAGGCCGCCCCCAGAAGGCCGGCGGCCGGTATCAGAAGACGGTGGTCCTCGCCGATCAGGATACGCGCCGCATGCGGGATGACCAGGCCGATCCAGCCGATGACGCCCGCCACCGCAACGGTGGTTCCGGTCATCAGGGCGATGGCTGCGAAGATATACCAGCGCTCGCGTTCCGGGTTGACGCCGAGGCTGCGCGCCTCCATGTCGTCCAGCGCGAGAACGTTGAGCCGGTAGCGCAAGAGCCAGACCAGCAGAAGGCCAAAGGCGAGCCCCGGAGCCGCCAGCCCCAGCCGCTCCCAGGTGGCGGTCGAGAACGATCCCATCAGCCAGTAGACGATGGCCGGCAGCGAGGAATTGGGGTCCGCCACAAACTGCAGGATCGAGACGAGGGCGGCAAACAGCGCGCCGATCACCATGCCTGACAGAATGACGGTAAGGATTTCCGTGCGCCCGTTAATGCGTGCCAGAAAGCCGACCAGCACCAGCGCCGACAGGCCGAGGATAAAGGACGCGCCGAGCAGCACCACGCCACTGAAGCCGAGCAGGATCATCAGCGCACCACCGAAGGCCGCGCCCTGGCTGATGCCGAGCACCTGCGGCGAAACGAGCGGATTGCGGAAAACGCCCTGAAGGGCCGCCCCACCGATTGCCAGGCCTGCGCCGCAGAGAGCCGCCAGCAACAGACGCGGCAAGCGGACGAGAAGGACGATGCGGCTGTCGATTTCCGCCGCGACGGAAAAACCGTTCGAGGCACTTGCCTGTAGGATATCGAGCAGCCGCGCGGGAGAGACCTCGAACCGGCCGGCACCAAGCGCGAAGATCATGGAAACGGCGAGCGCGGCAACGAGGACACCGAAACTGCCGATCCGCCGCCCCAAGCCGAAGATATTCAACCGGTGATCGTCACCACCGGCCGAAACCGCGTCCGCCATCGGCTCAGTCTGCCTTGAACTGCGCGTAGTTGGTCGCCTCGCCCTGCATTTCGATGCGCAGGATCTCGTCGATCTGGTCTTCGGTAAGGTCGTAGCCGTAGATCTTCCTGTAGGCGGCCTTCATCTCGGCGCGCAGGTCGTAATCGAAGATCTCCGGATGCAGGAGGTTGGCCAGCCACATCCAGGTCAGCGGGCTTTCCTGGTTGGGCGGGTCCCAGCGGTAGCCGCCGAGCGGCATCTTGTAGACCCGTTTTCCCTGGGCGGCGGCGGTCAGGCCCAGGATCGGGTCGTCATATATCCGGTCCGTCTTGAGCGCATCCTCGAAGGAATTCAGCAGGATCACGTCCGGGTTCCACGAAGCGATCTGCTCCGCGTTGACATCCGCCCAGCCCGCGGGCAGCGACACGGAGGCCACCTTGCCACCGGCGAGCCTGATGTAGAAGGCGTTGTAATTGCCTTCCTCACCGGCCGTGCGCAGGTTTTCCTGCGCCCGCAGCAGATAGATGACCGACGGCTTGTTCTCCTCGGCGATATCGGCGGTCTTGGACTGGATGTCCTGCAGCACGTCCTCGCGCCAGTCGATCAGCGCGGCGATCCGCTCCGGCTTGCCCATGGCCTCGGCAGCCCAGGTCATGTATTCGCGGGTCTTTGCTTCCGTGCCGTAGGAGATCAGCATCGTGGTGAGGCCGGCATTGACGATCGGGTCGACATAATCCGGCCCGCGGCCCGCCCACTGGATCACCAGATCCGGATTGACGGCGGCAAGTTCTTCCACATTCGGGATGAAGTTCGGCGCGGTGATGTCGGAGGAGATGTCCTTCGCCTCGGGGAAGATCGTGCCGAGAATGCCTTCCAGAATCGCGCTCTTCGCCCGTGGGTTCATGCCCGCCAGGCGATCCGTGCCACCGTCGATGGCAATCAGGGTGGAGGCCATCGGGATCGGGATCGAGGCGATGCGTTCCGCGGGTTTTTCGAGCGTGACCTTGCGGCCCTCATGATCCTCGAAACTGATTTCACCGGCCGCTGCCGGCAGCGCCGTCGCGGCGGCAAGCCCCAGGGCCGCAGTCATGGTCAGGTAGCGCAACATTGCCATCCCCTCTTCGGTCTCGCGTCTCGGGAGGCACGCCCGCGCCGCCCTTTCGAATGGTCTTAATTTAACATGAATATTACAGTCAAGTATTATTACATGAACTTGATGCTCAAGTTTTATTCACGAACCCTGCAGCAGTTCCAAGGACCGCTTGCCTCCAGGACGGGGACCCGGACATGAGCTGAAGGCTTTGCCTGACGGCCTTCAAGAAAATCGATTGAACATCCAAAGCCGACCGATTCCAGAGAGTTAGGGTCTCCTGTTTTCTTCACCGGCCTCGATCCCCACATCACAAGTTGCAGAACTTGGGAATTTTAGTAAGAAATTCGTATTAATTAACGTTGAGTAATCTAAATATAGCTAAGAAAAGAATAGCTTTTAAAACTTACTTTGCTATAATGAATGCGTTAAACATTAGTCTAATTTACTAAACCTTTTTATTAATGAGGTATGCAATGGCTTCCCCCCATTTCGCAGAACGCTATCGCGCAAACGCCCGCTACATTGAACTTGCACGTCCGGGCGACGAAGACCTTGGTGCTTTGAAGCTTCTCCCGGGCACCTGGCGCAATGCCGACGGTTTCGAAGGCCGGGGCTGGAACATGATTGCGCTGCCCTTCGCCAGCGGCGGCGGAAAGCCCGATTACCGGTTGCTCATGAACCAGTACAACGAAGAGCTCAAATTCACGCTCGTCGACAAGGGCGTTCCGAACAGAGGGATCGAGAAGGGCGACCCGAGTTCCAACACGGACCAACTTGTCGTCACCCTCGACTACGAGCAGATGATCACCCAGATCGCTGCGGAAGACAGTCCCGACAGCGGACTTGCCGGCGCCCCGAACCTTGCCATTCATCATGAGCCGGGACTGTTCCTGAACATGACGAATCTGACGACCAACGGCATCGATATTGCCCGTCTCGCCACCATTCCCCATGGCGATGCCGCGCTGGCGCTTGGAAAAAGCGAAATCATCGACGGGGCCCCGACAATCCCCCAGATCAGCGGCCTGCCGATCAACGCGCCCAGCGATATCAACAACCCGTATCTAGCGCCCTACAAGCACTTTGCGGATGCCCCCTTCAAGGGGCTTTTCAACCCGGTGAGCCCGAACGACCTGCTGAACGCTCTGCCGCCAAACGTCAAACAGACGACCGTCCTTCACCTCGATACGACCATCGAACAGGGTGGGATCCGGAACATTCCGTTTGTCGTGAAACAGGCCAACGCCGCGGAAATGCAGTCGACCTTCTGGATCATGGAACTGGAGGATGACGGCAGTGGCACACCCAATCTGGTGATTGCCTATAGCCAGCTTGTTCTGCTCGACTTTTTCGAGAACCCCGCCGGCGAGATCATTCGCTGGCCGCATGTTTCCATCAACATGATGAAAAAGGCCTCCGAGCCCGATCTGGAAAAAGCGCAAATGCCCAGCGTCTGAGACGTCCGCGGCACCGGAGCTGCCGGAGTGACCGCCCTCACCAAGGGTCGCTCCGGCAGTCCGTCGCATTGCCGGCCGGGCCGGAAAGACCCGCCGGAACCGAAATGGTCCACACTGCAATCGGCGGCATCGTGAAGCTCAGCCAGTCTCCCGCCGGTAGTGCTCCCGGAAGGCTCCGGGCGGCAGGCCCGAGAGCCGCGTGAACAGGCGCACGAATGAGGGCGGGTCGTTGTAGCCGGTGGCGTAGCAGATCTCCGAAACGGATTTCTGCGTTTCGATCAGCAGATCGCGGGCCCGTTCGATCCGGAGCTCCTGAATATAGGATTTGGGCGACAGTCCGGTCGCCATCTTGAAACGCCGCTGAAACGTCCGCCCCGGCAGGCTGCCTGCTGCGGCCATTTCCTCGACCGTGACCGGTCCGGCGAAGCGCGTTTCCAGAAAATGCTGGGCCTTCAGGATCGCCGCATCGCCGTGGCGCAGGTCCGGCAGGAAGCGCCGGAAGCGGCGCTGGTCGCGGCGGCGGAATTCGACGATGAAATGACGCGCGGTATCGGCCGCCACCGCATAACCGAGGAACCGTTCGATCAGGGCGAGCGCCAGATCGACCCAGGCCATCAGCCCGCCCGCGGTGACCAGATCGGTGTATTCGATCAAGAGCTGGTCCGTGTCGATCACAAGCCTCGGATAGGCCGCCCGCAGCCGCTGCTCCAGCGCCCAGTGGGTGGTGACCTTCCGTCCCCCGGCAAGCCCCGCTTCGGCGACGAAGGCAAGCCCGGTGCAGGCCGAACAGATCACCGCTCCGTGCCGATGCTGTCTTTCCAGAAAGTCCGGCAGGGCAGGCACTTCCTCCGCGCGCACCTCGCCCGCGGAAGGCGGCAGGATCACCGCCGCATAGGCGCCGGCGGCACCGGCGAAGTCCTCCAGAACGTCGAGCCTCAGCGCTGCACCGCTCACCTGCTCGGCATAAGACAGCACGTCCTTGAGCCCATGGACGGCGGACTGCAGAGCGCGCGGATAGTTCAGGATCGCGATGGACATAGGTTCCGCCATTTGGCCGATTTAGCACATTGTATGTCATTTACGCCACTCGCTGCACCGTCCGACCGGGACTAGGTTTCCTTCGTCTTGGCAACGAAGGAGCTTCCCGTGCTCGAGAACATCACTCACGCAACCACCGGCCTGACTTTCGGCAGCCTCTCCGTCACCCCGCTTTCCGACGGCTATCTGAATATTCCGGCAGCCTATTTTCCGGATCTCAACCCGGCGGATCGCGAGAAGGTCAGCCCTGCCACGCGCTTCGGCGCCAATACCTGGCTCATCGAAACCAGTGGCAGGAAAATCCTGGTCGATACCGGTTCCGGCACCGCGCTGCGGGACCACTTTCCGGCGACCGGCACGCTCGGCTGGCAGGCTCCGGAAAAGACGGCGGAGCGGGCCGCAATCACCGACATCGTCATCACTCACATGCATGCCGATCATATCGGCGGTCTGTCGCATGACGGAATAAGCCTGTTTCCGAATGCCGAAATCCACGTGCAGGAAAACGAATGGGATTTCTGGACAGACGCAGGGCTGCTCTCACGGCTGCCGGAGGACAGACGCCCGCTGGCCGCCCTCATCCAGGCCTTGGCGAAACCCATCCGCGACCAGGTGAACCGGCATTCCGGCGAGGCCGGTCTCGGGGACGGACTCACCCTGCTTCCCGCTCCCGGCCACACGCCCGGCCATCAGATCGTTCATCTGTCCTCAGGCGGAAAAGAAGCCTTGCTGCTGGCCGACGCCGTTGTCTCCGATGTCCTGCAATTCGCCGATCCGGACATCCGCTACGCCCTCGACACCGATCCCGGCCTTGCGGCGGAAACGCGGAAGAGCCTGTTCGGCCGGATCGCCGCCGACGGAATTCCCTTCGCGGCAACGCATCTGAACACGACCGGTTTCGGGCATCTCACACGCCGGGGCAGCGGGTATCTGTTCGAACAGGCCTGAACTGTAAGGTCCGGGCTCGCCGATACCGGATCTTCGCTTAGCTCGGCCGGGGTGACACCGAGAGGCGAGACCAGCCCCGGAAAATCAGAGTTGACTGCGCGTGCGGCTGGAACGATGCCGAACAGCACGCTCTGTGCCGTCCCGGACTTGATCCGGGACCTGCCAGGACGGGCCCCGGATCAAGTCCGGGGCGGCCGCTTGGAGGTGACGTAGCCGGCTTCTAAAGACAGAATTGATGACGAAAGGGACATCGCACCTGCCGCACCCCTGGCAGCCTCACCCCACCGTCACCCAGCCGCCCTGTTCCGCCGAGGCAAACAGCGCGTCCAGTACCTTCATGTTCTTCACCGCGTCCTCCGCGCCATAGGGCAGCGGCGCCTCGCCGGTAATCGCGCGGCCGAAGACGTCGGCAAGTTCGGCATACTGGTCGCAGGGGGCGATGACGTCCGCTTCGACGGCACCGTCTCCCAGGACAGAACCGTCGTCATATCGCAGCGTGACCGCTTCGCCCTGCGGGGCGTTGACAGGGATCATGATCTCGAGCCGCTTCTTCGTGCCGACGAGCTGGAAGCGCTGGTAGGGCGTGAGCTGGGTCGAGACCGTGAAGGTCAGGTGCCGGCCCCGGCCGAAATCGAGCAACGCGCTGGTCATCCGGTCGGTGCCGAAGGACGGGTCCCTGTCGATCAGCGACACGACCCGCTCCGGCTCGCCGTCGAAGAAATACCGGCCTGCCAGCATGGTATAGCAACCGATATCGTAGAGCGCGCCGCCGCCAATATCGGCCATGTTGCGGATATTGGCCGGATCGGCGTTGAAATAGCTGAAAAACGCCTGGATCGCCTTGAGTTCGCCGAGCTCGCCGGAAAGCGCCATTTCCCGCGCCTTGATCCATTGCGGATGCGCCCGGACCATGAAGCCTTCCGCAACCAGCCTGTCCTTGGGCAGGTCCAGAAGCTGCTCGGCTTCCTTCGCATCGAGCGCGATCGGTTTCTCGCACAAGACATGCTTGCCCGCCTCGACCGCCTGGATCGTCACCGGCACATGCAGGTGGTTCGGCAGCGGATTGTAGATCGCGTCGATCTCCGGATCTGCCAGCAAGTCCTCGTAGGATCCGTAGGCCTTTTCGATACCGAGCTGCACGGCGGCTTCTTCCGCCCGCGCCAGGTCGCGGGAGGCGATGGCACAGGCGATACCGGTCTTCGAACGCTGGATGCCCGGAATGACCTTCTCAAGGCCGATCTTCGCGGTCGAAACGATCCCCCAGCGGATTTTCCCGTCTGCCATGCTGCCAATCCTCCCTGTTTTGAGGCACGCCCCTCAGATGGCACGGAAGGTCGCCGGCCCGCAAGGCCGGTTTTGCGGTTTGCCGGCGTATTTCAGTCCCGACGTTTTGTTTCGTTCGACGCGCGGTTCACGGAGCCTAAGGCCCATCCTTCGAGACAGCGCTAAGCGCTTCCTCAGGATGAGGGCACCGTGCGTCGCTAACATCCAAAGGCTCACAACACACCCAGCCTCATCCTGAGGTGCGGAGCGAAAGCGAAGCCTCGAAGGATGGGCCACAGGTTCCAGAGCCTCAACCCACCGCTTCGGATCGGCATCCGGAAATCACCCCGGAAACGGACCTGATCCCCTTCCCCCTGGTGGCAGGGTAATCGCATTTGATTGAAAATCTCCACGATCGGCTCTTTGTAATCTCTCTCATGGGGAGAGGTCGGAGCCCCCGGTCTGGCCTTCGGCCAGCCCGAGGACAGGCACCGCTTCGGGTGAGGGGTTGTGACTTTCCGCCATTTCCCGACGCTTTGCCCCCTCGCCCCAACCCTCTCCCAATGGGAAAGGGAGTCACGCCTCGCCAAATGCGATAGCCCTGCCCCTTGTGCGGAGGGGAATCACGCTCTCACACTTGGCAGATCAATGCCGCCGACCGGTCTGTCCCTGCGTCAATACTTGTCCGGAACGTAGAGATGCTCCGGCAGGACCTTGCGCTCGTAGTCGGAATTGTAGCGGCGCTCCGGCAGGACGATCGGATCGTGCGGCACTTCCTCGTAAGGGATCATCGACAGGAGATGCGAGATACAGTTGAGGCGCGCCTGCTTCTTATCGTTGCCCTCGACGATGAACCACGGCGCTTCGGGGATGTTGGTGCGCTCGAAGGTCTCTTCCTTGGCCTTGGTGTAGTCCTCCCAGCGCACCCGGGATTCCAGGTCCATCGGCGACAGCTTCCACTGTTTCAGCGGGTCGTGAATGCGCATCAGGAAGCGGAGCTGCTGCTCCTCGTCGGTGATCGAGAACCAGTACTTGATCAGCCTGACGCCGGAACGCACGATCATGCGTTCGAATTCCGGAACGTCGTTGTAGAACTGCTCGACCTGGTCCGGGGACGCGAAGCCCATGACCCGTTCGACGCCGGAGCGATTGTACCAGGAGCGGTCGAACAGCACCATCTCGCCCGCCGCCGGCAAATGCGGCACGTAGCGCTGGAAATACCACTGGCTCTTTTCGCGCTCCGTCGGCGCCGGCAGGGCAACGACACGGGCGACACGCGGGTTGAGCCGCTGGGTGATCCGCTTGATCACCCCGCCCTTGCCGGCCGCGTCCCGGCCCTCGAAGACGACGACGATCTTTTCGCCCGTGTGCTGCACCCAGTCCTGAAGCTTGACCAGCTCAGCCTGCAGGCGCAGCAGCTCGTGAAAATAGGTGTTCCGGTCGATCGATGACTTGTGCCTCTTGTCGGAGATGAAGGCGAGATCCTTGGCGATCAGATTGTCGTCGATCTCCATTTCCAGTTCTTCGTCAAGACTGTCCGCCCATTCGGCCTCGACCCAGGTCTTCGCGCTCTCTTCGCTCATCAATCGTTCCTTTTGAAAAACAGGAGATTTCGTCCCACAGACTGTGAACAGCTTATCCATGTAAGTTTTTTGACAATTGCCTCAGTTCACAACCCCAAACCGGCCGCGGATTCGAATTCTCTCCCGAATTTTTCTTGCAAATGAACGAACGTTCATTTATTTTTCGAGAAAGGGAGGACATGATGGCAGACACCGTCGCCAAACCGCGCGCCCGGACCGAACCGCGTGAAAAGGCCCAGGCCAGGCCTCAGCCCCGCGCGAAGGGTTTGGAAACCGCCAGGCGGGTCCGCGAAGCGGCCCTTACACGCTTTGCCGCGTCCGGCTATGCCGCGGTCTCCATGCGGGAGATCGCCGCCGATGTCGGCGTCCGGCCCGGTGCGCTCTACAATCACTTCCCGACCAAGCAAGACATCCTGAAGGACCTGATGCTGTCCCACATGGCCGATCTTCTGGCAGCCTGGGAAAGCACCGAATTTCCGGCCGGAACCGATCCCCTGGAGCGCTTCGTGCGCTTCCATATCCGCTATCACCTGGAGCGGGCGGACGAGGTGTTCATCTCCTATATGGAGCTGCGCAATCTGGAGCCGGAGAATTTCGCGGTCATCGAGGCCGAGCGCCGCCGCTACGAAGCCATTCTGACCGGCATCCTGGAGCAGGGCGCGGCCACAGGCCGCTATTCCGTCGAGGACCCGAAGGTCGCGACCCGCGCGATCATCGCCATGCTGACCGGCATTCCCGCCTGGTACCGCGAAGGCGGCAAGCTTTCCGAACAGGATATCGAGGACCTTTACCTGACGATGGTGCGCAAGGCCGTCGCGCCGGAAACGAACAAAGAAATCCCAAAGGGAGAGCGGATGACATGAGCATCCTGAAATCGAGCCTGTCGCCGAAGAGCGACCAGTTTGCCGCCAACAGGGCGGCCCACGAGGCGGCGATGGACGCGGTCCGGGGCGCAGCGCGGACCGCGCTCGACGGCGGCGGCGAGACCGCCCGCCAGCGCCACGTCTCCCGCGGCAAGATCCTGCCGCGCGAGCGGGTCTCGCGCCTGCTCGACCCGGGCTCGCCCTTCCTGGAAGTCGGCATGCTGGCGGCCCATGAAATGTATGACGGTGCGGCGCCTGCCGCCGGCATGATCGCCGGCATCGGCCGGGTGGAAGGCCAGGAGGTGATGATCCTCGCCAATGACGCCACCGTCAAAGGCGGCACCTATTATCCGATGTCGGTCAAGAAGCACCTGCGCGCCCAGGAGATCGCCGCGGAAAACAACCTGCCCTGCATCTATCTGGTCGATAGCGGCGGCGCCAACCTGCCCAACCAGGACGACGTTTTTCCGGATCGGGACCATTTCGGCCGGATCTTCTACAACCAGGCAAACATGTCGGCAAAGGGCATCGCCCAGATCGCCGTGGTCATGGGCTCCTGCACGGCGGGCGGCGCCTATGTGCCGGCCATGTCCGACGAGACGATTATCGTCAAGAACCAGGGCACGATCTTCCTGGCCGGCCCGCCGCTGGTCAAGGCGGCGACCGGCGAAGAAGTCACCGCCGAGGACCTCGGCGGCGGCGATGTTCACACGCGCCTTTCCGGCGTCGCCGATCACCTTGCCCGCGACGACGCCCACGCGCTGGCGCTGGCACGGCGCGCGATCGCCAGCCTCAACCGGACAAAACCCTCCCCGCTTGCGCTCGAGACGCCGGAGGATCCGCTCTACGACCCGGAGGAAATCCTCGGCGTCGTGCCGACCGACCTGAAGACGCCCTACGACATCCGCGAGGTGATCGCGCGAACCGTCGACGGGTCCCGTTTCGACGAGTTCAAGGCGCGCTACGGCACCACGCTTGTCTGCGGCTTCGCCCATATCCACGGAATGCCGGTCGGCATCGTCGCCAACAACGGCGTGCTCTTCTCCGAAAGCGCGGTCAAGGGCGCGCACTTTGTCGAGCTCTGCTCGCAGCGCAAGGTGCCGCTCGTCTTCCTGCAGAACATCACCGGCTTCATGGTCGGCCGCAAATACGAAAGCGGCGGCATCGCCAAGGACGGTGCCAAACTGGTGACCGCGGTCGCCACCACCTCCGTTCCGAAGATCACCATGCTGGTCGGCGGCTCCTTCGGCGCCGGAAACTACGGCATGTGCGGCCGCGCCTACGGCCCGCGCTTCCTGTGGACCTGGCCGAACTCGCGCATTTCCGTGATGGGCGGCGAACAGGCCGCCAGCGTGCTCGCCACCGTCCGCCGCGAGGGCATCGAGCGCAAGGGCGGTTCCTGGTCCGCTGAAGAAGAACGGGAGTTCAAGCAGCCAATCATCGACCAGTTCGAGGAACAGGGCCACCCGCTCTATGCCACCGCACGCCTGTGGGACGACGGCATCGTCGACCCGCGCAAGACCCGCGACATTCTCGGGCTCTCCCTCTCGGCCGCGCTCAACGCGCCGATCGAGGACACGCGCTTCGGCCTGTTCAGGATGTGATGCCATGTCCCTCGATCGGCTGAAGCAGAAATATCCGGGCGCCGAAACCTTTACCTTCGGAGACAGTCAGAAGCTGTGCGACCGGCTGATTGCGCTGGTCAGGCAAGGCAAGAAGACAGCCACATGCGGCGCGCTCCGGGACTTCGAAACAGGCGGCGAGGCGATGCCCGTTGCGGGCCGCCGGGATATCGCCCTGAACTGGGACGGCACGCCGGCTCTCGTGATCGAAACGACGGATGTCACGATCCGGCGCTTCTGCGACGTCGGAGAAGACTTCGCGCTCGCCGAGGGCGAAAACGACGACCTTGCCGACTGGCGTCGGGACCACCAGGCGTATTTCGAACGAAATGGCGGTTTCGACCCGGAAATGGACCTGGTCTGCGAACGGTTCGAGGTCGTTGAAGACCTCAACCCGGCAGGAAGGAAGCCTAGCCCCATGCAGCGGATTCGAACCCTCGTCGGAGACATCACCAGGGTCGAGGTGGACGCCATCGTCAACGCTGCCAATTCCTCGCTTCTCGGCGGAGGCGGCGTCGACGGCGCGGTCCACCGGGCGGCCGGACCGGAACTTCTGGCGGAATGCCGGACGCTCGGCGGCTGCGAGACCGGCCAGGCGAAGATTACCCTCGGCTACCGCCTGCCGGCAAAACACGTCATCCACACGGTCGGACCCGTCTGGCGCGGCGGGACCTCAGGCGAGCCGGAGCTGCTCGCCGCCTGTTACGAGAACAGCCTGACGGTTGGCGTCGAAAGCGCCTGCCGGACCTTCGCCTTTCCGGCCATTTCGACCGGCGTTTACGGCTATCCGGCGGATCTCGCCGCCGTGGTCGCCGTGACCGCGCTGCGCCGCATGCTTGCCGAGCTGACCGAAATCGAGGCAGTCACGCTCGTCGCCTTCGACGAGGCAAGCCACGGTCACCTGACGAACGCGCTTCAGGGGAAAGAAGACTGATGTTCAAGAAAATCCTCATTGCCAACCGCGGCGAGATCGCCTGCCGGGTGATCGCGACCGCAAGGAAACTCGGCATCCGGACGGTTGCCGTCTATTCCGATGCCGACGCCCGAGCGAAACATGTCGCCATGGCCGACGAGGCCTATCGGATCGGCCCGGCCCCGGTCTCCGAAAGCTATCTGAAGACCGGCCGGATCATCGAGGTCTGCCGGAAGAGCGGCGCGGAAGCCGTCCATCCCGGCTACGGCTTCCTGTCGGAAAATCCCGACTTCGTCGACGCGCTGGAAAAGGCCGGCATCGCCTTCATCGGGCCGGGCGCGCTCTCCATCCGGGCGATGGGCCTGAAGGACGCCGCCAAGGCGCTGATGGAAAAGGCCGGCGTTCCCGTCGTGCCCGGCTATCACGGCGACAACCAGGAACCGGATTTCCTGAAGGCCCAGGCAGACAGGATCGGCTATCCGGTGCTGATCAAGGCGCGCGCAGGCGGCGGCGGCAAGGGCATGCGCCGCGTCGACGCCGCGCCGGACTTTGCCGACGCGCTGAAAGGCGCGCAGCGCGAGGGCGAGGCGAGCTTCGGCGACGGCCGGGTGCTGATCGAGAAATATCTCACCAGGCCGCGCCATATCGAGATCCAGGTCTTCGGCGACAGCCACGGCAACGCCGTGCATCTCTTCGAACGCGACTGCTCGCTGCAGCGCCGCCACCAGAAGGTGATCGAGGAAGCGCCTGCCCCCGGCATGCCGGAAGAGATGCGCCGGGCGATGGGCGACGCGGCGGTCAAGGCCGCGAAGGCAATCAACTATTCCGGCGCGGGCACAATCGAATTCATCGCCGACGTTTCCGAAGGCCTCAGAGCCGACCGGTTCTATTTCATGGAAATGAACACGCGGCTCCAGGTGGAGCATCCGGTCACCGAGATGATCACCGGCGAGGACCTTGTCGAGTGGCAGCTTCGGGTCGCCTCCGGCGAGCCTCTGCCGAAAACACAAGAAGAGCTTTCCTTCTCAGGCTGGGCCTTCGAGGCCCGGCTCTACGCCGAGGACGCGCCAAAGGGCTTCCTGCCCGCCATCGGCACATTGGAGCATCTTTCGCTCCCGGAAGAGACCGCGCGGGTCGACAGCGGGGTGCGTTCCGGCGATGCCATCACGCCCTTCTACGATCCGATGATCGCCAAGGTGATCGTCCACGGGCCGACGCGCGAAGCCGCACTCGGCATGCTCTTGGCGAGCCTGGAGGCGACGGAAGTCGCCGGCTGCGTCACCAATGCGGGTTTCCTCGCGGCGCTGTGCCGCCATGAGGGGTTCGCCCGGGGCGATGTCGATACCGGCCTGATCGACCGGGATCTGGCGAGCCTGATCGAGGAACCCGAGATCCCGGAGGATGCCGTCGCGCTGGCGGCGCTGACCGCGCTCGGCCTTGCCCGACCGCCAAAGGGAAACGACCCGTTCGAGACGCTGGCCGGATGGCGGATCTGGAGCGCCTCCCGGCAATACGCATTACTGGAAATAGCCGGTGAGCGGCGCGACGTGGAAGTCCACGCACTCGGTCACCACCGCTTCGCGGTCCACCTGGAAAACGGCGTCCGGGAATATGAACTCATCGATGTGACCGAAGGCGCCTACACCTATGACTGCGAGGGCCACCGCGCCCGGGCGGTCGTCGTGGAGGGCAAGAGCGAACTTACCGTCTTCCTGAACGGCCACGCCTTTCCGATCGGTCTGCCCGATACGCTCAGCGCCGATGAAGAAGCCGCCGGAGCCGGCGACCAGCTCATCGCGCCGATGCCAGGGCTCGTGAAGGTGCTCACCGCCAAGGCAGGCGACACGGTCGCCAAGGACCAGCCGCTGGTAATCCTCGAAGCGATGAAGATGGAACACACCCTGAAGGCGCCCCGGGACGGCGTGATCGGCGAGGTTCTGGTCGCCGAGGGCGAACAGGTGACCGACGGCACCGTGCTTCTGGCCTTGGCCGAGGAGGCGACGGATGCTGCTGCCTGACGCCGAGAGTTATGACGAGCTGATCGAAAAGTTCGCCTGGCGGATCCCTGACCGGTTCAACATCGGCGTCGCCATCTGCGATGCCTGGGCCGACCGGGAGCCGGAGCGCGAAGCCCTCATCTACGCGGAAGAGGATGGAGACACGGTCAGCTTCACTTATGGCGATCTCAAGGCCCTTTCGAACCGACTCGCCAATCTCCTGACCGCCCGCGGCATCCAGCCCGGCGACCGGATTGGCGTCTTGATGCCGCAACGGCCGGAGACAGCCTATGCCCATATCGCGGCGCTCAAACTCGGCGCGATCACCATCCCGCTGTTCACGCTCTTCGGCGAGGAGGCGCTGGAATACCGGCTGAAGGATTCCGGCGCGAAGGTGGTCATCACCGATGAGAGCGGCGCGGCGAAACTGGCCGGCATCCGGGACAGGCTTCCCGAGTTGACGACCGTCTTCTGCGCCGACGGAGAGGTCCCCGGAGCGGAAGACCTCGCCGCCCATATGGCAGGCCACGAGGAGACGTTCCGGCCCTTCGACACGGCCGCCGACGATCCGGCCATCATCATCTACACCTCCGGCACCACGGGCCAGCCCAAGGGCGCCCTGCACGGCCACCGGGTGCTGCTCGGCCACCTGCCCGGCGTGGAAATGAGCCACGATTTTCTCGGCCAGCCGGGCGACCGGATCTGGACCCCGGCCGACTGGGCCTGGATCGGCGGTATTCTCGATGTGCTGATGCCCGCCCTTTATCTCGGCGTGCCCGTGGTCGCCTGCCGGTTCCGGAAATTCACCGCGGAAGCCGCCTTCCAGCTCTTGCAGGACCACAAGATCCGCAACACATTCCTGCCGCCGACCGCGCTCAAGATGATGCGCCAGGTCGAGGACCCGGAAAAGCGCTGGAGCCTGAACCTGCGCTCGGTGGCCTCCGGCGGTGAAACGCTCGGCGCGGAACTGATCGGCTGGGGCCGCAGGACCTTCGGCCTGACCATCAACGAATTCTACGGCCAGACCGAATGCAACATGGTCGTCTCCAGCTGCGCCCGGCTGATGGAGGCCCGGCCCGGCATCATGGGCAAGGCCGCTCCCGGGCATAATGTCGGTATCGTCAGCGACGCGGGCGAGGAGCTGCCCGCCGGCACGCTCGGCAACATCGCCGTGAAACGGCCCGACCCGGTCATGTTCCTCGGCTACTGGAACAACCGGCAAGCCACGACCAAAAAATTCGCCGGAGACTGGCTGCTGACCGGCGACACAGGCATGCGCGACGAAGACGGCTGGCTGCGCTTCGTCGGCCGCGACGACGACGTCATCACCTCGTCGGGTTACCGCATCGGCCCGGGCGAGATCGAGGACTGCCTGATCAAGCACCCGGCCGTCGCCATGGCCGGCGTCGTCGGCAAGCCGGACGACCAGCGCACGGAAATCGTCAAGGCCTATGTGGTCCTGAAGAGCGGCGTGGACCCGAGCCCCGAGCTTGCCAAGGAGATCGCAGATTTCGTCAAGACCCGCCTCGCCGCCCACGAATACCCGCGCGAAATCGCCTTCGTCGACGCCCTGCCGCTGACCACCACCGGCAAGGTCATCCGCCGCGAACTCCGCGCGCGGGCGGAGCAGGAAGGATGACCGTCTCTCCCCCGCGTCATCCCGGACAAGTGAGGCGCAGCCGAGCGCCGGTCTGGAATCCAGACATATTTCGCGCTGAAAGCGCGGTTTCTTTTTCGATGAAAACAGCGTTCGCTACGCTTGGAACTCTCCTCCCGAGGTCATCCCATGGCTCGACCATGGGATCCATGCCGTTTCCTCTCAGTCCTCCACGCCGTTGCTCTGGGCAACGCAACGGCATGGATTGCCGGGTCAAGCCCGGCAATGACGAACGGAAGTCTTTGCCTTATCTGGCGAGAGCAGGCATGCAATTTTCGATCAGACTGCACGCATCTTCACCGGCCTTCCTCACCCCATTCTCCAACCCCCGATGAGAAAACCCATGTCCGACTTCGTCACCATATTCGAGATGGGCCCGCGCGACGGCCTGCAGAACGAGAAACTCTTCGTGCCGACGGCGCAGAAAATCGAGCTGGTGGACCGGTTGTCGAATTGCGGCTTCCGCAAGATCGAGGTGACCAGCTTCGTCAGTCCCAAATGGGTACCGCAGATGGCAGACGCAGAAGAGGTGATGGAAGGCATCTACCGGCATCCCGCGGTGGTCTATGCGGTGCTCACACCGAACGTGAAAGGCTACACGGCGGCCAAGAAGGTCTCCGCGGACGAGGTCGCGATCTTCGGCTCGGCCTCCGAAGGTTTTTCGAAAAAGAACATCAACTGCTCGGTCGCCGAAAGCATCGAACGCTTCAAGCCGCTTCTGGAAAAGGCCCACGAGGACGCGATCCCCGTGCGCGGCTATGTTTCCTGCGTGACCGACTGCCCTTATGACGGCGCGACCCCGCCGGAAAAGGTCGCCGAGGTTGCGGGCAAGCTGTTCGAGCTCGGCTGCTACGAGATCTCGCTCGGCGACACCATCGGCGCCGGCACGCCGGAGACGATCGCAGCCATGCTGGACGCCGTCCTCAAGACCGTGCCGGCGGACAAGCTTGCTGGCCATTACCACGACACCAAGGGCCGGGCGCTGGACAACATCGAGGTCAGCCTGGACAAGGGCCTGCGCACCTTCGACAGCGCCGTCGGCGGGCTCGGCGGCTGTCCCTACGCCCCGGGTGCAAAGGGCAATGTCGCCACCGAAGCCGTCCTCGATCTCATGGCCCGGAAGGGTTTCGATACCGGCATCGACCGGGAAGCCCTGAAAGCGGTCGCGGAATTCGCCAAGGGCCTCCGGAGCGTGGACGCATGAGCTTCGAAACGCTCGCCCTGTCAACGGATGCGCGCGGTGTCGCGACGCTAACGCTGAACCGGCCGGAAAAGCACAATTCCCTGTCGGCCAAAATGATCGCCGAGCTGACGGAAGCCGCGGCCCGGCTCGGCGCAGACACCTCCGTGCGCGCCGTCGTCCTGACGGGCGCCGGGACAAGCTTCTGTGCAGGCGGCGATCTCGGCTGGATGCGCGAGCAGTTCGAGGCAGACCGCGAGACCCGCATGGCGGAAGCCCGCAAGCTGGCGGCGATGCTGAAAGCGCTCAACGAGCTGCCCAGGCCGCTGATCGGCCGGGTGCAGGGCCAGGCCTTCGGTGGTGGCATCGGCATGATGAGCGTCTGCGACACGGTCGTCGCCGTGGAAGGCGCCAAATTCGGTCTCACGGAAGTTCGCCTGGGCCTGATCCCGGCAACGATCAGCCCCTATGTGCTCGCCCGTATGGGTGAAGGCAAGGCGCGCAGGGTCTTCATGTCCGCGCGGATCTTCGGCGCCGAAGAGGCGAAGGATCTCGACCTTGTGGCAAAGGTCGTTCCGGAAGACGGGCTGGACGATGCGATCGAACGGGAACTCAAACCCTATCTCGCCGCTGCACCGGCGGCCGTCGCCGCCTCAAAGGCGCTCGCCCGCGCGCTCGGCCCGGCCATAACGGACGACATCATCGAGGACACCATCCGCCGCCTGGCCGACACCTGGGAAACCCCGGAGGCAAGGGAAGGCATTTCGGCGTTTTTCGACAAACGCAAGCCGGACTGGACGGCAAGCTAGGCGGCATAACCACGACCTCCCGCCAACCACTCCGCTTCATCCTGAGGAGGACCGCCTGGTCCGTCTCGAAGGATAAAGGCTGTGTCTACGGCTTTGCACGAATTGAGAAAGTGGGAAAGCGACCTTCCCGACCCTTTAGTGCCCCGGATTGCGCCTGGCGTGCTCGATCAGGGCCGCGATACGGGCGACTTCCTTCTGTTCGGACGGGGGCGGTTCCTTTTCCGGACCGCCATACATGCGCTCGCGGCGCTGACGGATTTTCTTGCGCTGCAATTCACTGATTCCGTCCGGCAGGTCTACGCCCGCGCGGTCGATATTGATCAGAATGCGCTGGAGATCCGGAATAAGCTCCGAGGAGATCGTGAATTTGGCGCCGTCCCGGCGCCGGAAGACCAGCGTCGTGGTGCTTTCCGCACCGTTCAGCAGCACCGCGGAGCGGGTTCCGCTGGAGCCGATGGTCGCCTGGAACCAGGCCGCCCAGCCGGACGCCTCCCAGAGCCGCACGTCGATCCGCTTGAGTTCCTCGAACAGGACCCGGGCCCGGAGGCCGAACTGGGTGAACTCGAACCCGTTGCCGAAGAACCGCACCCAGGAGGTTTCCTGGCGCACCGCCACCGTGAAGAAGACCAGCGAGGCGGAAGCCGGCAGCAGGCAGAACAGGGCAAGCAGCGCCATGCCGCCCGTGGCCTCGGCCATCCCGATGAAGGCCAGCGAAAACAGAACGACGCCCAGGGCAAAGCCGATGAGATCGAGAACAATCACCGGCGGCCGCGACACCGGCCTGATCGCCCCCGAAGGCACGCTCGGCCGGGGCAGGGCCGCATAAATTCCGGCGGCCGCGACCAGGCACAGGAGACTGCTCAGCAGCGACATGAAGGAATATCCGCCAACGATCGCAAGCACGCACAGGCTCAAGGGAAGGAGCCGGCGGATGAATTCAAGTTTTGCCGTTTTGCCCACACCGCTCTCCATGCCATTCAGACAGCGCAGCAATTGAAAATCTGGGAAACTTACCGATTCTGCGATTGAATCAACAAGACCGGCCTAAATCAAGCCGCCGTTTCGGCAATCCAAAATCAAAGTAACCGTCCGCCGAATCCGGGTGGACAAACCTTATCGTAAAAAGTGCCGAATGTGCATGGCAGACCGGATGAGCCTGTTCGGCGGGAGCGTTGAAAAAAACGATTCATGGATGCTTCGGACAAAACGGAAAATCAAAAGGGGGGACGGCCCGGCAGTTTGGACCTGCCGGGCCGCCTTGACTGACTGATATTTTGGAGGTCACAGTCAGAACTGAAGTCGGAACAGTTGTTTAGAAGGTGCGCTGCATCCGAACACCGAAGAGGAGGTCTTCGTAGTCCGCGGTACTTCCGCCCCAGTCGGTGTTGGCGTAACCGACGTCCGCGCCGATTTCGAAACCCTCGACCGGCGTCCAGAGAACGGACCCGTCAATCGCCCAACGGGTGACGTCATCAAGATCGCAGTTTTCACAGGCTGTTGCGGAACCCGCATCTGATGCTTTCAGGTACGAACCGTCGAGAGCAAGAGCAACTGTCGGAGTGGCCTGATAGTTGATACCAGCAGACAGGGAGTAACCCGTTCTGGTATCGGTGCCGCCGTTGGCATCGATACTAAAGTCCGACAAGGCGATTGAGCTACTATTGTGCGCCCAGGAACCGCCGATATAGGACATCGCTCCATCAGCATAAAAACCCTGAAAGAAAATGTTCGAACCGGGAGAAAGCATCGGTAGGTTGACGCTTGCACCTGCGCCAATTGCCCAACCCATGACATCTTCCGCGTCACCGGTTACCTTATTGATCACGCCATCCGGATAAACTTGGTGAAGAGCACCGGAGAGCTGAGCGGAACCCCAGCCCTGAGAAACACCGAGAGCCGCCACGACGTCAGGCATACGAGTACCACCGTAGATGCTGTCGGAGCTCAATGTGGTAAATGTCGTATTAGTTAAGGTTTCGGTCGAAGTGCTTACCTTGTTGATCGAGCCCTGGTCCCGGCTAGAACGATCTTCAAGAGCGAAAGTCGCGGAGAAGCCGTTGCCGAAGGCGGCAGTGTAAGCGATCTGATTAAGAGTGGTATCGGACCAGTTGCGGCTGACAACACCCACGAAAGTCTGACCGGTGAAGATATCGAAGTTCGAATTGTTGTAACCAGCCGTCAGGCCACCCCATTGTATATAGGTGGAACCGAAGTCCAACGATTCGGTATCGTTTTCAGCACGTTGGGACAGTTCGACAAATGCGCGCAGGACACCGAATTCGGTCGCGGTGCGGGCGTCAAGATAAAGATACCCCTGTGTGCGCCAAGAATAGCCATCCTCATCCCGGTCGCCCCAGGCGCCATCGTTCATAACGTTGTTCACCACGAACTGCGTACGAACCCGGCCGCCAACGCGCAGGCAGGTTTCGGTGCCCGGGATGTAATAGAAGCGCGCGCCGTAGGCGTCGCAGACGCGGACGTAGTCAACCGGCTCCGGGGCGACCGGAAGGTCGGCTGCCTGCGCGGTTGTGGCGGCGGCTGCCGCTGCGGCGCCGAGCAGCAGACTCTTGTAATTCAGTACAGACATTAACGATTCTCCTGTGTGCGGTCTGCCCGCCCCCAAGAACCGTTAAGTCACTGATTTCGCTGTCATCCCCGGATCGGGTAGTGCAACAGAATTATCCATTCTGTACGTTGTAATAGAATTGCCTGCCCAGTTCGGTTGTCAAGCACGGCAAAATTGTGTAGTGAAATTCTCAGCCGCTTCTAAGGGCCTTAAATCACTGCTGTTTTTTTAGCCTGCAACACTATGGATAATAGTGTTGCAAAAAAGTAACGCCTTTAGTGGTGCCCCCCATCGTCTTATGAATACTTCCGTCACTGAGCCGATACGTGCCCGCATGCGGCTTTACGACCGGGAGAATCGACGTCTCTATGTCAACGCCGAAGAACGAGAACGCTTCATTCGGACCGCCGAGCGCGCGAACCCCGGCATTCGCGCGCTCTGTTTCACCTTGCTTTATACAGGCTGCCGCTTGTCCGAAGGACTGGCGCTCACAAGCGGGTTGGTCGACACCTACAGCCACATCATTTCCTTCCGCACGTTGAAAAAGCGCCAGATGCACGAAATCAGGGAGGTGCCGATACCGCCGGTACTGGCCGATGTTCTTTCCGGCCTGATGGAAATGAAACGACCCGACCGGCCCGACCCGGCAAGCCTTCCGAACAGTCTTCTTTTTGAACACAATGGAGAGCCGCTCAACCGCATCACCGGCTACCGCTGGATCAAGGGCGTGATGGAGGAAGCGGATATTCACGGCACCCAGGCTTCACCGAAAGGGCTCCGCCACGGCTATGGAGTTCATGCTCTTCGTTGCGGCGTTCCGCTTAACATGCTCAGCAAATGGATGGGGCATTCGTCCATCGAAACCACGGCCATCTACGCCAATGCCGTCGGAAAAGAGGAAATGGAGATCGCCAGGAGGATGTGGGGGTAATACAAACCGGCTGGCTGCTGCTGTCTTCTGTTGGGATCTCACGAGGCCTTCTTCTCGCGGGCCGAAAAACTGAACATGTCGCGCATCTTGCCGAATTTCGGCGCATCCAGTTCCAGGAACCGGTGCATGAGCGCGTCGATGTCTTCCGGCGCGAAGGGCTTTTTCAGAAAACCTGAAATACCCACAAAGGCGGCGGAGCGTTCCAGATAGGTCGTGACATCCGTCGACATCATGTAGATGCCGATCTTGCTGAAGTGACCGCGAATGATGCCGGCCAGCTCGATGCCGTCGCCGCCGGGCATCTGGAAATCGGTCAGGACGATCCTGAATTTTTCCGTCGCGAGCAGTTTCAATGCCGCCTGGGCGCTGTCCGCTTCGAAGATCTCGAAATGAAACCGGCTGTTTTCCAGAACTTTCCGCGCAAGTTTCCTCGTCACCGCGGAATCGTCCACGATCAGGATCGGATAGACCGTCTCCATCTTCATGAAGGTCGAAACGATGCCGGAAATCTGATCCTGATGGAAAGGCTTTTGCAGAAAGTGATAAGCTCCCAAACGCTTGAACACAGCTTCCTCGCCTGGATCCAGAGCGGTTGCCATGACGACCGCAAGGCAATGACTGGATTTCGTCTCCCGCATGGCCGCCACGACTGCGGGCCCGTCCAGGCCGGGCATGTCGATGTCGATAAAAGCGATATCGACGGGCTTTTTCTGCAGAGAATCGAGTGCAGCACGGCCGTTGGTCGCGATGTCCACCTCGATATAGCGTGTTGCGCGATGAACGCAGATACCGTCCTTGATGGTTTCGCGTATGTCGCTGCTGCCGGCCGCGACAAGAATACGGATCAACTTGTGAAGCAATTTCCGTCACCTCCGCACAAAAGACGGCCTCACACCATGGCCTCGCCAGAATTGACAATGACAATATTTTTAAATTTGTTTATTTTCTATTAAGAGGCAAAATTGACGTTGTTGAATTTAAATTAACGCAGTGTAATATTAAGAATAATTAAAGTAACTTAAAACATAGATCGTAGGTATTTTCAGTAATTAACTGCAACATACGATCTATTCTTGAATTAAAACCCTTTCTGCCAAATTTGTTGCAAAACTAACGACTATCAGGATCTGCAAAAAGCAGATACACGCATAGATATGCAATTCCAACAAACAAACTCAAAGCGCCAGAAGCCGTCCGAAGCCAACCATTTAGCTGAAGCCGGTACCGCCCATGCATGAAGAGAAGAAAACCGGCACAGACAGTCGACAACCCGTTGGGCACAAGGTTGTACCCCATGTCTCCAGGCTGGACAGGAGAAAAGTGGTGCAGGTGAGAGGAGAACCCTCGAACCAAACCCGCGCTCAAGTAGCCCGAAGGGCGGTAGCGCCATGCCCGCCCTGAGACATAGGTAACAGACCGTTCCGGACACATAGGTAACACTTTCCGTTTTTCGGGAGGTGTCGATGCCGTGGCAAGAGGTGTCCAAAGTGGAGGAACGTCTTCGTT
>Ga0207774_100099_pt1 | contig 78588 bp, 65 predicted proteins | sample TtaePargueraPR_13_FD_187754 | JGI IMG/M metagenome (GOLD analysis project Ga0207774, IMG submission 187754) | Aerobic enrichment media microbial communities from Bioluminiscent Bay, La Parguera, Puerto Rico - Tt and M2 (2) (SPAdes) | ecosystem: Environmental > Aquatic > Marine > Unclassified ... | reverse complement strand
ATTTCGCGTCCGTTGTCATCGAACAGAGGCAGCTTGCCGCCCGGCTGAACCAGCCCTTTTTGCAACCAGCGCTTTTGCGGAGCTGTTAAACTTCCCGCCTTGAGAGTGGCGGCTCCGGCCGAACCCCGAGCCTTTTCCATCACGTCAGCATGCTTTGATTCAGGCATTCGAAGCGTCCCCTAAGTGACTCAGGCTATTGCCGTTTCTTGTTCGTTAGGAGAGATTGTGCCATTACAGTTACTGATGCGGCAAGGTGGGGAGTGAACCGTCGGACAGAAAGTTCGCGGTCGGTCAGCGGCGGCCCTCCTCCGAACAAGGTTCACGGCGCGGTTTCACAGGACTGCAGCCGCGAAATTTGACGCATCCGGTAAACACTGTCGAAAGCTGCTCCGGCGGCCGAGCTGAGATACCGGTGTGTAGTGAGTACGGATGTGAGGCGACCCTAAATGGCAAATCCGACAAAGGCGAAAGATCCTGCGGAAGCGGCACTGTCTGCGGTTGAAGAAGCCCTGAAACTCGATTTCGGCGGTCCGGAGACCGCCCCGGCGGAAGCACCCGCCGAGGCAAGCCCGGCTGCGGAAGCCGAACCGGCCCGCAGGTCCCAGGCGGCAAGGCCCGGCCCCTCCCCTCGGGAAGAGCAGCGCCAGGCCCGGCGGCGCGGACGCGGCGGACGGCCACCAGCGGCCAATGACGACCGCCGGAACATCGGCAACCTGATCTACGCCCTTCAGCGCCGGCCCTCCTCCGCCCCCTTCTGGGGCGCGCTTGCCCTCAGCGCCGTGTGGGCGGCTCTCGGCAGCAGCCTGTTTCTGACCGCCTTTTCCGACAAGGTTTCCGCCCTGAGCGATCCGCAGGCCCTGCTGGGGTCCCCGGAAATGATCCTGGCCGCCGTCGGCATCGTCGTGCCGATCATCTTCTTCTTCGTCATGGCCATGATGATCTGGCGCGCGCAGGAAATGCGCATCGTCGCCCGGGGCATGACGGAAGTCGCCCTGCGTCTGGCCGAGCCGGAAGACATGGCCAAGGAATCCATTCTGAGCGTGGGCCAGGCCATCCGCCGCGAAGTCGCCGCCATGGGAGACGGCATCGAGCGCGCGATCGCCCGTGCCAGCGAGCTGGAAGTCCTGGTTCACAACGAGGTCTCCTCCCTCGAACGCTCCTACAATGACAACGAGCTGAAGATCCGCGGCCTGATCGAGGAACTGATCAGCCAGCGCGAATCCATCGTCATGAACGCGGAACGGGTGCGCGAGACCATCGCCGGCGCCCACGAGAGCTTCGCCTCCCAATTGTCCGATACCTCCGGCGAACTGGGCAGCACCGTCCAGACCGCGACCCAGCGGATGATCGACGCCGTCAACAGCCGCGTGGAGGAACTGACCTCCACCGTGGACTCGCGCATTGAATCGCTCGGCGCGACGCTTCACGCCTCCGGCAACGAGCTGGTGGATTCCCTCACCGTGCGCGCCGAAGACTATGTCGCCCGCCTGTCCACCACCGGCAACGAGTTGGTCGACAATCTCGCCGAGACCGGCTCCACCATGTGGGAGACCCTGACGGTCCGCGGCAACGAGGTGAACGAGCGCTTTGCCGAAACCGCCAACCAGTTCGTCGACACGCTGTCGGCGCGCGGCAACGAGATCAACCAGACCCTCACCTCCTCCAGCACTTCCGTCATCGAGACGCTGAGCACCAAGGCCGATGAATTCCGCACCACGCTGGAAAGCACGGGCGCGTCCGTCGGCGACGTCATCACCCAGCGCGGCGAGGAGATCAACGCCAACCTGTCGCTGACCTCCGGACGCCTGATCGACACGATCACCGCCCGCACCGAGGAACTGGTTTCCACCGTCGACACCCGCGTCACCTCGCTGGACGAGTCCCTGGCCGAAACCGGCGGCAAGGTGGTCGAAAGCATTTCGGAACGCGGTCAGGCCGTTACCGACACCATCTCCATCCGCGGTGCCGAGATCGTCGAAACCCTGTCCACCCGCTCCACCGAAGTCGCCGAAATCCTGCGCGGCACGGGGGAAAGCATTGTGGTCGACCTGTCGCTCCGCGGCGGCGAAATCGCCTCCAAGCTGGACGAAACCGCCGGTTCGCTCACCCAGACCATCTCGGTCCGCGGCGGCGAGCTGGCCGAGAAGCTCGACACCATTTCCGAGCGCATCTACACCGCCATCTCCATCAACGGCAGCGAGCTGGACGAGCGTCTGGCCGCCCGCAGCAGCGAGATGGCGACGCTCCTCGATCAGCAGACCGAGGGTTTCCGGCTGACGCTGGAAGGCGTTTCCGGCCAGTTCGCGGCCGGTCTCGGCGCGCAGACTTCCGCGCTCACCGACAAGCTGGCGGCGACCGGCACCCAGCTTGCCGAGCTGATCGGCAGCCGCGGCGACCGCGTGACAAGCGACATCAACGCCATCAGCGGCCAGATCGCCGAAACGCTCGAAGTGCGCGGCCACGCCCTCCAGGAAGGCCTGTCCGTCCGCCTCACCGAGCTGGAAACCATCGTCGGCGAACGCGGCGGCGCGCTGATCGACGCCTTCGACGCCAAGACCGAGATCCTCTCGGAAGCCCTCGACACGCGCCTTGCGACGCTGGACACCACCTTCGCGACCCGCATCGACACGATGGACGCATCTCTGGGCGATCGCATCGCAACCATGGATGCATCTCTGGGCGATCGCATCGCAACCATGGACGCCTCGCTCGGCGACCGGTTCACGACCATCGACGCCACCCTGAGCGACCGGATCGCCACCATGGACACGTCGCTGGGCGACCGCATCGCGACCATGGACACCTCGCTCAGCAGCCACATCAACTCGCTGGATCTGACGCTCGACCAGCGTACGGCCGCGTTCGAGGCAACCCTGGAAGCAAGGACGCAGATCCTTTCCGATGCCATCGAGAACCGCACCACCGGCATCAGCGATGCGCTGGAGGAAAAGACCCGCAACATCACCGATGTTCTGGCGGATCGGTCCGACGCCATCACCCTGCAACTCGGCCAGCGCATCGAAGCCGCCGGCAACACCCTGGCCGAACGCGCCGAGGAAATCGGCCAGACCCTGTCCACCCGTGTCGACGGGGCTGCGACGGCCATGGTGGAGAAAGCCGAGCTTTTGTCGGCTTCCATGACCAGCGGCACCGAACGGATCGACGAAACCCTCGACGCGAGGGCGCGCCAGATCTCCGAAACGCTGATCTCCCGGACCAAGGAAATCGCCCAGGCATTCGTCGACGGCCAGGAGGAAATGACCTCCGCGCTCGACAACCGTCTGGCCGAAGCCGGCAGCGTTCTGGGCAAGCAGAGCGAGGAGCTCACAGAATCCCTGTCCGAGCGGATCGCCGAGATCAACGTCTCCCTGGGCGCCAAGGTGTTCGAGGTTGCCGAAACCCTCGACAACCGCGCAACCCAGCTCGAAACGATCCTCAACGAGCGCCTGGAAAGCATTTCCGGCACCCTCACCGGTGAAAGCGAGCGGGCCCGCGACATCCTGACGACCGTGATCGCCGAAGCCGGCGCGACGCTCTCCACGGAGAGCACGAACATGCGCGACGTGATCCAGGAGGCCGTCACCACGGCGGTGCAGAAGCTTTCCGACGAACGTACCAGGACGGTCGAAATCGTCGACGGCGCTCTCAGCCAGGCGACGGAGAAACTCACCGGCGAAGGCGACCGCATGCGCCAGATCGTCCTCGGCTCCGTCGGCGAAGCCCGCGGCGTCCTGGCCGGCGAAAGCCAGAAGGCCGCCGATGCCGTCACCTCCGCGATGCAACAGGCAACAGGCGCCCTTTCCGGCGAGAGCCTGAAAGCCGCGGAAGCCGTCACCACGGCCATGCAGCATGCGACCGGCTCTCTGTCCGGCGAAAGCATGAAGATCCGCGAACTGGTACTCTCCGCCGTCGGTGAAGCCGCCCGTGCCATGACCGCGGAAAGCGAGAAGGCCCGCACGCTCTATGCCGGCACACTGGCAGAGTTCACCGGGTCCCTGACCGGCGAAAGCGAGAAGGTCCGCAACGACCTCTCCGGCCTGATCGCAGAGATTTCCGGCAACCTGTCCGCAGAAAGCGAACAGGCCCGCATGACGCTCGCCAAGACGCTGGAGGAAATCCGCGGTCAGATGTCGAGCGAGGCCGGCATGGTCCGCGCCCGCGTCAACAGCGCGGTGACCGAGGCCGCGGAACTTCTCGTGGGCCGCGGCAACCAGGTCGCCAACGAGCTGCTTGAAAAGGCGACGACCCTCAACGAGGCCTTCGGAGCGCGTTCCGGCGAACTCGCGAAACTGGTCGGCACGGACGGCAACGAACTCATCAGCGCCATCGAAATGCGCGCCAACGACCTCACCGGTCGCCTTTCGGAAGTCCATGGGGCGATCCTGGAGGCGATCACGGTCAAGGGCCGCGACGTTACCGACACCTTCGCCCATACCGGCCTCGACGCGACCCGTTCGCTGGTCGAAGCCGGAGAGCGTATCGTCACCAGCATCAACGAGCGCAGCGAGCAGGCCACCACCCTGCTCACCGACACCAAGCGCCGTCTGGAAGCGGATGTCACCGAGATCCTCAACAAGATCGAGGCCTCCAACGCCAACCTGCAGGGCATCGTGGCCACGGCCGGCGAGAATCTCAACGAAGTGGAAGGCAACCTTGCCCGCCGCGCCGGCGAGTTCCGCTCCGCGGTCGACCGGGCCGTGTCGGAAACCAATACGACTACGGCGCTCATCACCGAACAGGTCGGAAACCTGCGCGATGTGACGGAAACCACCCTGGCGGACGTCATGAACCTGACCAACCGGTTCGGCGACCAGTCCGAGGAGTTGACCAAGGCGGCCCGCCACCTGGAAGACACCAACCGGTCCGTGGAAAGCCGCGTATCCGAACGCCGCACTGCGATCGAAGATGTGGCCGACACCCTGCTGGCGAAGACCGAAGCGGTCGACACGCTCATGCGGTCCTTCACGCAGACCCTGTCCGAGACGCTGGAAACGGCCGACGACAAGGCCCGCGAGGCGGCCAGCATGCTGTCGGCGGCGGCCGAGGCCGCGTCCAAGCAGGTGGCCGAGCAGTTCGAATCCATGCGCCTGACCGCCGGTATGGAAGGTCAGAAGGCACGCGACGCGATCCGCTCCGCGCAGGACGACATCATCGCCGAAATGACCCGTACGGTCAGCGATGCGTCCGACCGCTTCAACGACGCGGCGTCCCGCATGCGCGACGTCGCCCGCGACGTGCACCGCGAGCTGGAGGCGACCCGCGCCGAACTGAAGGACGGTGTCCTCAACCTGCCGGACGAGGCGGAAGAATCCTCCGCGGCCCTGCGCAAGGTGGTCAACGAGCAGATCCGCGCGCTGACCGAACTGTCGGAGATCGTCGCGAAGCAGTCCAACGCGCTCGACATCTCCCGTCCGCAGGCCCAGGCCGCATCCGCAAGCATGGCCAGCGCTGCTCCGCAGCCTGCTCCGGCCCCTGCCCCCGCACCGGCGAGCTTCGCCCCGGCCGCCCCTGCCCGCCAGCAGGCACCGGCAAGCGAGCACCGTCCGGCGCAACCGCAGAGCCGCCCTGCCGAAACCCGCCGTCAGCAGCCTGCCCCGGCCGAAACCGGCGGTTCGGCCGGCAAGGGCTGGGTGGCCGACCTCCTGCGCCGCGCATCGCGCGACGAGGATGCCCGTGCCGACACCGAACAGGGCCGGACGCCGCTGCAGACCGTCGAGAGCCTGAACTCGCTCTCCGTCGACATCGCCCGCGCGATCGACCACGAGACGTTCATCGATCTGTGGAACCGTTACCGGAACGGCGAACGGCATGTGTTCACCCGCCGTCTCTACACGCTCCAGGGGCAGCAGACCTTCGACGAGATCCGTCAGAAGTATTCCCGCGACCCCGAGTTCCGCACGGCAGTGGAACGCTATGTGGCCGACTTCGAGCAGCTTCTCGCCCAGGTCTCGCGCAACGACCGTGACAACATGCTGGGCCAGACCTACCTCACGTCGGACACCGGCAAGGTCTACACTATGCTCGCCCACGCCAGCGGTCGCCTCGACTAAGAAAGCGGCTCATTGAGAATACGAAAAGGCGGCCGATGGCCGCCTTTTTTGTTTGCCGGCCCAGCCCCGTCAGGCCGATGGACCTTTCAGGCCTTGCGGCGGACTGAATGAGATACCCGAGCTGAAGCTGCCTCCTCTCAGGTGCGGACCGTCTCTTCCGGATCGGCCCTGCGGCAAAAATCCCGGGCTTACTGTCGGTAAACCTTCTCCACGAGCGTCTCGAATCTCTCGAATGCATTCGTGGCTCCGTCGACGACGGATTTCTCCTCCCGACTTCCAAGGGCAACTGCGTCAAACGCCTCGGCAAAAGTGCCCCAGGACCGGCCGCGGCCCCCCGGCCGGGGGGCGAGATGGCGCGCGCCGAACCGTTCCCCCAAACCAAGCTTCGACGCCTTTTTCAGCAAAGCCGCCGCGCCGAGATTCGACCCTTCCGCCACAAACAGCCAACCGAGGGCATTCGGGATTTCCACGGGCTCGTCGTGTCTGAATACCGGTTGGTGATCGACGCTCACCGCCGCCTCCCCGACGTCGGACAGGTCTTCTTCTATGAGGCCGAGCCGGGAACGTTCGGGAAGATCCGGCAACACGCCGGCGAGCGCGGGAGTGAGATAGAGCGCATCGATATCGCGATAAAACGCGCGTTGTACGATGAGAAAGCGGGTGTAACGTTCCCGACTGTCAAATGCAGCTACCGCTCTGATCGCATTTTCGAGCCGGATATGTGTCTCGGCCGTAGCCTTCATCAGCCGCCTGGAGCGAGACGGGTTCAAAGTTGAACCGGGATCTTGTGCTGTCATAACCTGCCTCCGTACTCGATACCGGGAGAAGTCAGGAGGCCGCATTATTGTCAAATCTTACAGTATGTGTCGATTGCCAGTTTTGCCGAGATTTCCTAATAGTCGGGCCATGCCCGCAGTCGCGATTGAGCCGGCGCGGATGTCGAGCATCTGACAGCGCCCCCATTGGCGAACGCAGTGAGACACAGGGCCGGATCGCAGCGCTCCTCGCGAGCCCTCGGCTCAAGACCAGGGCGGCCTGTCAAGACAGGAAAGTTCCGAAGCCCGGCCGGGCGACGGCTCAGACATTCTGGAACTGGAACAAGAATTGTTCTCTCAAACACGCCAAGAGTGAACGGTTCATGCACGAACAGGGTGATCCTGGCGCGAGGCTACCGCGATCCCCAAGGTTCTAGCAAGGCGTCAGTTGAAGACCGGAGCGTGTTTACACATTGTGCGGCCTCATCGACTGATTTCATCCCGGCTTTCACTTGCTCGGGCTGTTCTGCTATGCGTCGGGCAAGCGCCCGCAACACGTATGCGCGCATACCAGGCCGGTCGAAATGCTCCGGCAAAGCTCTGTCCGGGAACCAGATCGCATCGACCCAAATCACAGCCTCGGCAAATCCTTCTGGTCGCCAGTAGGGCGTAATGTCGATAATGCCAGGAGTTCGCCCTTCCGCGAACACATAATTACCCGACAAATCCCCATGGATGACTTGGTCTTTGCAATCAGATGGCAGCGGCGTTTCTGCGATCATATCGAGGATCGGTGCGAGAGCGGCCATCGAGTTAGCGTCATAGTCCGCCGCTCTTTGACCCCACGCAACTCGATCTGCCATGGCCCACGGATCGCATCTCCGCTCCATAAATTCTGGGCAAGAAAGAGATTTGAGTTCGGCGTGAAATGCCCTCGCAGCGGCAATTTTCTGCATGTAGCCACCGGACATTGAACGACCTTCGATCCACGTCCAGGCGACGTAGTCTTGTTCGATCCAATCACCGGTTGCCGTCGCGATTGGTTGAGGAACACGAACACCTTGAGCGAACTTTGCTTCAGAAAATATTTGACCAGCCCAATACGCCTCACCTGGGTGCGAAGCTGGCTTCACAACGATCCCCCCGGTTTTCGTTGCCGCTTTCCAGGACTGTTCCTGCCCACCGGACAAGCGCTTCGGCTTTCCGGAAGCGCCGAATTGTCTAGCAATTTCGGCAATCTTTGCGGGGGTCATCCTCGATCTCTCAGGCGAAGAATCATTGCCAGGAAAACAGACGTTTGTCTGACGTTGGAAAGCTACTGATATTCAGAAGACTTTACCACCAACACATCCGCCGCTTGTCGACGGATGGGTTTCCCTCGGCCTCTCTCCGCAACTCAGTAAAGTGACTTCCTGTATTCCTCTTCGAGGTCATCCTCTATCTTGCGCATCTCGTCGTGATCGCTTGGAGCGCCGGTTGTCTGATCGAGAATGATCTTTGACAGCGACGGCATGTCGCCGCGATCCTGAAAATGATCCGGGTTCCACAATCGAGAGCGCCGGAATGCCTTGGCGCAATGCATGAAGACCTCGTTCACGTCGACCACGATCGCAAGACCGGGAATGCGGTCCTTGACACGCATGCTCTCAAGAATCTCAGGGTCGTTCACCAGACCGGCCTGCCCGTTCACCCGCAATGTGTCGTCAAATCCGGGAACCATGAACAACAGTCCGACGCTCGGATTGGCGAGAATGTTGACCAGGCTGTCGAGACGGTTGTTGCCGGGCCGGTCCGGGATCGCCAACGTGTGCCGGTCGAGAATCTTGACGAAACCGGCAGGGTCGCCGCGAGGAGAAACATCGGCTTTTCCATCCGAATTCTGCGTGCCAAGGCACAGGAACGGCGAACGCCTGATAAAGGCTTGCGCGTGATGGTCGAGCGCATCCTGACACTTCACGGCAGCCAGAGTATGGACCGCAGGATACAGGCTTCGAAGGGACTGTTCGTCCGTTATGGCAAACTCCGGATTGACCTTGAATTCTTTCATTTTATCGCCTCCCGAACGTAAGACATGGACGATGAGGTACGCACCTCAAGACCTGTGGTAGATGATCATCTTTTCCGTGTGTCATCAAGCCGGATCGCAGGCCTGCAGCGGAGGAGAAGGTGTCGCTTGCAACAGTCAATCCGGATGGCTTCAGACGTTCTGCAGGGTCCAGGCGGCCATTTCGCTGAAGACGCGGTCGGCGGAGCTGTTCATGGCTTCGACGGCCTTGTCGACCGAAGTGCTGCCTGCCGAGGTTTCGGCGCTGAAGACCTTGGTGGCGACCGTCCGGCCGTTGCGGTCGTTGACCACGCGGGCGGAAATTTCCACGACGCCACGGGTTCCGCCGCCGACCTGGAGTTCGAACTTCCGGATCTCGGTCTGGAGTTGATAATCGATTAAAAGCCCGTCGCCGGGAACGCCGACACCGCGCAGACGGCCGGTGTTCTGCAGGGTCTCGACCAGCTTGAGCTGCACCACGTTCGGCAGGGTGTCTGCCCAGGCGGAATTCGGGAAATAGCTGTAGACAGGCCCCTTCTCGACGACGGCGATATAGCTCGTGTCGAGCGCCTTCAGGGCACGCGGCGCGGCCACAAGCACCTGGACCCGGCTGGACCGGCCGGCAAGGCCCGCAGCATCCGCGGCCTCGATGCTGTAATAGGCCGACGGCGCGGAACTGGCGCAGCCGGAAACCAGCACACCAAGCCCGAGAACGCCCAGGACGCCCCTGCGGGTCATGTCCGTGCCTGTCTTCGTCATACGCCCCTGCCCTTCAAACTCAACTTACCGCCGCCTTCCGCCGGAATAGGTCGGCACATCCTCGCCGCCGAAGATCACCCGATTCGGACTGCGTTCAAAACTCTCCGCCGCCCGCTGGATGGATACCAGCGTCCGGTTGAACTGACCGAGCGCCGAGGCGAAATCCGCCGAGCCCTGCGTCGCGAACTTGGAAAGCCCGCCGGCGATCGAATCCGCCCGGCTTTCGAACGCCACCGCCACTTTCCGGATGGCCTGTGCCGCGAGCGTCGCTTCCTTGATCAGACCCTCGCCGTCGCCATCCACCATGGTCGAGACCTTCTCGACCAGGCTTTCCACGCGCACGGAGGTGGAATTCAATGTCGCCGTCATCTGCTTGGCGTCGGTGATGATCTGGTCGACATCCGGTGTGCGTTTGGACAGGTCGTCGGTCATCTTCTGCACATTGTCGGCCGCCTTGCGCGCGCTCTCCAGGATGGCCGGGATGCCGTCTTGCGGGTTGGCGAGCTCCGAGGCGGCGGTCTCGACGGACCCGACGATATTGGCGACCTTCTGCGGGTCGACGGCCTTCATCAGCTCGTCCGCGGTCTCGAGCGTCGTCGCGAAGCGTTCGGCGGCTTCCTGAACGTCGGTGATCAGCGCCGCGATCCGGTCATCCTGACCGCGCACCGTCGCCGAGACCGCTTCGAAATTCTGCACCGTCGACTTGGTCGAGGCGATGATTTCGTTGATCTCGCTCTGCTGGTTCCGCAAGTTGTCGATGATCTCGGCCGCCCCGTCGACGGCAGTGCCGACCCGCTCCGGATCGACGCTGGCGACGATCTCGTCCACCTGGGCGAGCGAGATGTTCAATCCGTCCGTGAAGGTACCGACGGAGGCGACGATTTCCTCGATCTTGAGCGGATCGATGGAGGAAGCGATCTCGACGCCCCGGGTCATGATGGCGTCGACCTTCATGACGACCTCGCGCCCGCCTTCGAGAATATCCGAGATGTCGCCCTCCCGGCGCTGGATGGTTTCGGCGATTTCATTGATGTTCTGCATGGTTTCGCTGGTCGACACGATCAGCTTGTCGATGTCGTTCGTGCGGTTTTCAAGCACTTCTCCCAGAGCGGAAGCGCCTTTCATGACCTGCTCAATCTGTTCCGGCTTGACCGCCTGCACGATTTCCTGGACCTGTCCGAGACCATCGTTCAGGCCCGTGGCGAATTTCTGCAGCTCCTGGGCAGCGTTCTGGGCGTCGGTCATCAGAAGGTCGATGTCCTGGCTTGCCTTGCCGAGACTTGCGGAGAACTGGTCGATATTGTCGACGATGGCCGTGACCTTGTCGGACGGCACGGCGGCCAGCAGCCGCTCGCCCTGCTGCACCAGGGTTTCGAGACGTCCCGACAGGCTGGAGAACGCCTCGGAAGCCTTGCCGATGCTCGCCATGAAATCCTTCACGCCATCGGAATTGGCGGCGAGTGCCGCGGAGAAGGTCTCGACGTTGGAAATGGTGCTGGTGATCGCCGGGCCGTTGTCCTTCAGGAGATCCTCGACCTCCTTCATGGTCGAATCGGTCCGTTTCAGGACATCGCGGGCGCCGTCGACGATATCGTCGAAGAACGACCGTTCCGCGTAGATGACGGGGACCTTTTCCTCCTCGTCGTCGTTGGTCAGAAGAAACGGCGAATCGGGCGTGCCGCCCGAGAGATCGACATAGGCGACGCCCGTCAGGCCGGTGAAGTTGAGCGTCGCCTTGGAATCCTCGCGCAGGGGCGTCGTCGGCTTGATGCGCACTGTCGCGACCACCTTGGTCGGATCGTCCGGGGCGAAGTCCAGCGACTTGACATCGCCGACCTTGATGCCGTTGAACAGAACCTGCCCGCCGACGGGCAGACCCGTGACCGGTCCCGGGAACACGATCTTGACTTCCACGTTCTGCCGGGATTCCGCAGTCACGGCCAGCCAGTAAACGAAGCCGAACGCACCGATCAGGATGGCAACCATGAAGGCACCGATCAGAATATAATTCGCCCGGGTTTCCATTCAGTCCAACCTATGCTCGGCGCAACGCCCGTTCGCCCCTGAAATAAGACTTAATCCAGGGATCATCGTTTTTCATCATATCGTCCAGTGTTCCAATGGCCAGAACACGTTTTTTCCCAAGAACTGCAATACGATCACAGATAGAGTGAAGACTATCGAGATCATGGGTCACCATATAAACGGTCAGCCCGAGCGTTGAACTGAGATTTCCAATCAGCGAATCAAAGGCCGCCGCACTGATCGGATCGAGTCCGGACGTTGGCTCGTCCAGAAACACCAAATCCGGATCCAGTGCAAGGGCGCGGGCCAGGCTGGCACGCTTGATCATACCACCGGAAAGCTCCGACGGCAGCTTGTCGGCGGCGTCCTGCGGCAAGCCCACGAGTTCCAGCTTCAGGCTCGCCAGTTCGTCCATCAATTGCGGCGACAGCCTCAGATGCTCGCGCATCGGCACCTGGATATTCTGCTTCACCGTGAGCGAGGAAAACAGCGCGCCCTGCTGAAACAGCACGCCCCAGCGGCGCTCGATCGTCTTGCGCTGCTTGTCGGTGGCCGTCGACAGGTCGTACCCGAAGACCGAAATCGTCCCGGCCCGCTTGTGGTTCAGCCCGAGGATCGTGCGCATGAGCACGGATTTACCGGTCCCCGATCCGCCCACGAAGCCCAGCACCTCCCCCCGGCGCACGTCCAGATCCAGGTCCTGCAGAATGATCTTGCTGCCGAAGCCGACGGTAATATCGCGGACGGAAAGCACGAAATCGGCGTTTTCGCCCGTCTCGACGGACGCATGTTCGGTCTGTTCGGTTTCGCTCAGCGACATGGGCCCGGTCAAACTCCGATGGCGGCAAAGAACACGGCAAACACGCCGTCAACGACGATCACGAGGAAAATGGCCTTCACCACCGACATGGTGGTGTGACGCCCGAGCGATTCCGACGATCCTTCGACTTTCAACCCTTCCACGCAGGCAATCAACCCCACGATCAGCGCCATGAACGGCGCCTTGACCAGTCCGACGACCAGCGTGTCGATCGTTATCGCCGCCTGTAGCTGCACCAGGAAGGCGGCCGGGGGAATGTCTAGATAGGCCCAGGTAATGATCCCGGAGCCGAACAGGGCCGCCATATCGGAGATGAAGGTCAGGATCGGCAGCGCGATCATCAGTGCCAAGATGCGCGGCAACACCAGGACTTCCGTCACGCTGAGACCGATCACGTGCAGCGCGTCCACCTCCTCCTGCATGCGCATCGACCCGAGTTCCGCGGTGAAGGCCGAGCCCGAACGGCCGGCCACCATGATCGCGGTCAGGATCACGCCGATTTCGCGCAGGACCAGGATGCCGGCCAAGTCGACGACGAAGATGTCCGCACCGAACTGCTTGAGGTAGAAGCCGCCCTGCTGGGAAATGATCGCCCCGATCAGAAAACTCATCAGGGCGACGATCGGGACGGCGCCGATGCAGCTCCGGTCGAACTGGACGGCGATCGAGATCGAGCGCAGCCGCCGCGGCTGCAGGAGCACAGTCGACAGCACCAGTCCGAGCGAACCCAGAATATGCAGCATGGCGAGGCCGTCCTTGACGGCATCGACCATGTGACGGCCGGTCGTTTCCAGAAAGCCCAGGATCGAAAAGCCCTGCCGGTCGGGCGTCCAGCTCGGCGGATGGTAGCGGTCGATTTCGTCGAACAGCGTCTGGCGCACGGGCGAAACGCCGGTCAGGTCGACCCTGCGCCCCTCATATTCCAGCCGCCCGCGGATCCTGTGGATCATCCAGGCCCCGCTTGTGTCCAGATGCTCGATCGCAGAGATGTCGATGCAGGTCAGCCGGTCCTTGGCGACATTCAGCTTGCCGATTTCCTTTTCCGTGTCGCCGATCGTGCTGACGGTCCAGTCGCCGGAGAGAGCGAGGTACTGATGATCGGTGCCATCCGCCTCCAACCGCATCTCCGGTGCGATGTTTTTTTCCAAGAATGCCATTCCGGCTGGCTGCCCTCTTGCCGCTGGTTCGTCATCCCCCGTATACCTGATGGAGAAGTTCAATACCAACCGTCATTGATTGCGGTCCACCCGAGAGGGCGTAATTCAGGGCGGCCGGTACATCCTCCAGCATCCACTTGAAAGCTCTGTCCATGGAAATTGCCCGTCCTTACCTTCTGTTCCTCGGTGATGTTCCCGATGCCCTCGCGGCAAAGACCGCGATCGGCATCGTGGACTGGCGCAAAGACTGGTGTATCGGCCAGACACGACTGGAGGGCTGTGCCGCCGATACCGGCCTGCCGGACATGTCCATCGCCGACGGCGCGGCTGCCGGGGCGAAAACCTTCATCGTCGGCGCCGTGAATGCCGGCGGCCGCCTGCCGGAACACTGGGTCAATTCGGTCGTGGAAGCGCTCGAGGCCGGCATGGACGTCGCCTCCGGCCTGCATGTGCGCCTCGCCTCCGTTCCGGCGATCAGGGAAGCGGCGGAAAAGAACGGCCGCCAATTGCACGACGTGCGCCACTCCACCATGACCTTTGCGACCGGCAAGGGCACCAAACGGGCCGGAAAGCGCATCCTGGCGGTCGGAACCGACTGTTCCGTCGGCAAGAAATACACCGCCCTTGCCATGGACAAGGCCATGAACGAGCGCGGCTACACGAGCTCCTTCTGCGCCACCGGCCAGACCGGCGTGTTCATTTCCGGCCGCGGCGTCGCGCTCGACGCGGTGATCGCCGATTTCATCTCCGGCGCGGCGGAATGGCTGTCTCCGGCAACCGAGGAAAACCATTGGCAGATCATTGAAGGCCAGGGCTCGCTCTATCATCCCTCCTTTGCCGGGGTCACGCTCGGCCTGCTGCACGGCTCCCAGCCCGACGGCTTCATCGTCTGCCACGAGCCGACCCGCACGAAAATGCGCGCCGTCGAAACGCCCTTGCCGACCATCCAGCAGGTGATCGACCTGACCATTCAGTGCGGCCGCCTGACCAATCCGGACATCCGCTGCGTCGGCATCGCGGTCAATACGGCCGCACTCGGCGAAGACGAGGCGCTTGCCTATCTGGCCAAGGTCGGCGAGGAGCACGGCCTGCCGGCGACCGATCCGGTCCGCTTCGGCATGGATGCCATCGTCGACAAGGTCGCCGCCGAGTTCGGTGCACCATGAGCCTTTCTGTCAGCGTTGAAGCGGAACGCTTTGAAATCGCCGGCGGTTTCAAGATCTCCCGCGAAACGAGAACCCATGCGCAGGTGGTCGTCGTCACTCTGAGCGACGACGGCCATACCGGCCGGGGCGAATGCGTGCCTTATCCGCGTTACGGTGAATCCCTAGAAAGCGTGCAGGAACAGATCGAGGAAATCGCGCCGGTTCTGTCGCAGGACCTTTCCCGTGCGGCCCTTCAGGACGCCATGCCGGCAGGCGCCGCCCGCAACGCTGTCGATTGCGCGCTTTGGGATCTTGAAGCGAAAAAGGCCGGGAAACCGGCTGCCGAGCTGGCCGGTGTTGCGCCCCTGAAAGCCGTCACCACCGCTTTCACCATCAGCGTCGACACCCCGGAAGTGATGGCGGAAAAGACCAGGGCCGCTGCCCACCGCCCGCTTCTGAAGGTCAAGCTCGCGGGACCGGGCGACGATGAACGGATCGCCGCGGTCCGTCGGGCCGCCCCGCAAAGCACCCTGATCGTCGACGCCAACGAGGCCTGGGACGCAAGCTGCTTCGAAACCAACATGGCGGCCTGCCAGGCGGCCGGCGTCGCGCTGATCGAACAGCCGCTGCCGTCGAAAAACGACGGCCTCCTGGCTGAAATGAAGCGTTCCGTAGCGATCTGCGCCGACGAAAGCCTGCATCCGGGCGGCGGCATCGACGGCCTGCGGGACAAATACGATGCGGTCAATATCAAGCTCGACAAGGCCGGCGGGCTGACCGCGGCCCTGGAGCTCGTCAAGGCGGCCAGGGAACAGGATTTCAAGGTGATGATCGGCTGCATGCTCGGCACGTCGCTGGCGATGGCGCCTGCCGTGCTGATCGCGCAAGCGGCGGATTTCGTCGATCTCGACGGGCCGCTGCTGCTCGCCCATGACAGAACCCCGGGCCTGAAATTCGAAGGCAGCACGCTCTACCCGCCGGAACCGGAGCTGTGGGGGTAGGAAGGCGGGGATTGCGGCAATCCCCCGGTCTTCCAACGAGTTCTGCCGCCCCTGCGAAGGCAGGGGCCCAGCATCCGCTAGGAAACCCCGCAAAAACAAACGTTTCCGGAGGATACTGGACCCCGGATCTTCGCTGCGCTTCGTCCGGGGAGGCTAAGGGGGTGAACTCCAGCTCCGCAGGCAGTGGTTCAACTTTAGCTTACGCAGACACCATGTGCCGCCGCACCAGCGGCGTCAGGGCCAGCGTCGCGAGCACGCCGAAGGCGGCGACACCGGCCATCAGGTAGAAAGGCAGATCCGGATCGACATCGTAGAGCGTTCCGCACACGCTGAGGCCGACCGCCATCTGCAGGCCGATGGAGGTCGCGAGAAACCCCTGCCCCGTCCCGGCCCAGCGGCTCGGGACGACCTTTGCCAGGATGGCCACCGCACCGAGATGCGCCGCACCGAACGTCAGGCCGTGAAGGACCTGAAGTGCCGCCATCGCCGCGACGGTGTCGGCAAACGGAAAGCCCCCCCAGCGAATGACCGCCGCAATCCCCGACACGATGAGGAAAACCGGCGGATCGAACCGTTGTGAGAGTTTTCCCGCCACCGTGAAGAGCGCGATTTCGGCAACCACGCCGATGGCCCACAGAACGCCGATCGTGAAATCCGGCACCTCCATCGCCTGCCAGTAAAGCGTGCCGAAACCGTAGAATGCGGAGTGGGTCGCCTGGAACAGGCCGAGCAGCGCCAGAACCGGCCAGAACCACAGCGACCGGAAAGGCGCCGCCTTCTGCACCTCCGTCTCCGGTTCCGAGTGCCTGTCGCCGCGCTGCTGGGAGGGCATGGACATGGCGACCATCCCGGTCGCGGCGCCGGAAACGGCGATCAGAACGAGGATGGCCCAGCTTGTCGACTGGTCCGCAAGGGCCCCGCCGGCCAGGGTGCCCCCGACGAAACCGGCGGACCCCCACAGGCGCATGCGGGCATAGTCCGCGCCGGTGTTGCGCGCGACATCGAGCGCATAGGCGTCGCTCAGCGGCAGAACGGGCGCCTGAAACACCATGTAGCCGATAACCGCCGCACCGATCAGCAAGAGACCGGCGGGCACGGAAAGGAGAGCGATAAACGCCGCACCGATCAGGGAATAAATGAGAATCGACAACCGGCGCTGGCCGGTGCGGTCGGCCACATTAGCCAGCAAAGGACTTGCGGCGATCCGGGCAATGGTGCCGGCCCCAAGAATGAAGCCGATTTCGGCGGCGCTCAGCCCGTGGAACTCCAGCACAACCGGAGAAAACGGCAGAAACAGGCCGGTTCCGAAGAAGAAGCAAGCGAACAGGGCCGCGACCCGGGTGCTGAGCTGGAGCGGGGAACGGTTCATGGGACTTTCGGCAGGGTTGGGGCCTAAAGGGATGTTAACGATTTTCGCCTTACCCTGAAGGAGAAGTTGTCCGTGTTACGGCAACAAACGACCCTTTGGCAAGTTGAGATTCGCGTCCTTATGAAAGCGGAAGCAGAACAGGTAGAACCAGGGCAGATCGGCGAAGCCGAATATCAGACCCTTGAACAGACCCTGATGGAATCCGATCGCGGACGTCGGTTCCTGAAAGAATTCCTCAATCGCCACAAGACTCCGGAAACGACCGAGATTCTGACAGCGATTCAAAGGCTTGAGAAAGTCGTCACCCACCAGCGCAAGGTGCCGGATCTCGACAAGATCCGCCTCGACATCGCGGACATGCACGAAGCGATCGAGCGCACCAAGGCCGAAATCGCCAACATCAAGGCCGAGGGCGAGGAAAGCAACCGCTTCATGGACGCCTCCCATGAACTGGACGCGATCGTCACGCAGACCGAAGGCGCGACTCAGTCGATTCTGGAAGCCGCCGAGCAGATTCAGGAAAAGGCCTGGGTCCTGCGCGAGAACGGTGCGGACGACGCGACCTGCGACGATATCGACGCCAAGGCGACCGAGATCTTCATGGCCTGTTCCTTCCAGGATCTGACCGGCCAGCGCACCAACAAGGTCGTGCAGGTCCTGCGCTATCTGGAAAGCCGGATCAACCTGATGATCAGCATCTGGGGCATCGAGGAAATGGACGCCGACGCGACGGCCGGTCCGGTCGACACCCGCCCAGATGCCCATCTCCTCAACGGTCCGCAGCTCGAAGGCGGCGGCGTTTCCCAGAACAGTGTCGACGAACTGATGTCCGTCAGCGAGGATGTCTTCAACGCCGCGATGAAGGAAACCAAGGCGGACACGGCAATCGAAACCGCCGCGTCGTCCGGCGACGACGTCGCCGGCGAAGCCGATATCGACGCCATCATGGCAAGCGAAGCGGATGTCGATGCCATCATGGCCGGCGGCGACGAGCCGATGGATGCCGCCGCGATCGATGACATGTTCGCATCTCCCTCCTCCGCCAATGACGACGACGATGTCCCCCTCGAAGACGACGATTTCTCCGGCACCGACCCGGAAGCGACGCTCGACGAAGCCGCGATTGAAAAGCTCTTCGACAGCGAGGCCGGCGGCGCGGAAGAGGAAGCCGATGCGGATGCCGAATGGGAAATGACGGAAGAAACCGCAAAGGACAACGGCGAGGATCCGCTCGAGCAGCTCTCCGAAGCCGAACGCCAGGCGCTGTTCAACTAACGAACTGACCGAGAATCATCAAGAAAAGGGGCGCTGCCGGCGTGGCAGCGCCCTTTTTTGTTGCCATGCATCGGTTTGGCAGCTTGCCACATCGCCGTCCCGGACCTGATCCGGGACCTGCCGCCACACCATGGGACAAGAGGCCCCGGCGCAAGGCCAGGGCAGCGATGTGGCAAGAAGCTGTCAATCCGGTTGGTACGGCCGCGTTCTCAGCCGGTCTTTATCGTCAGGAAAAACTGATCCGCCTGATTGCCCAGCCGTTCCGCCTGGTCCTTCAGGGACGCCGACATGGACTGGATCGCGCCAACCGTGTTCTCCACGCTTCGGATGGAACCGCGGACCGCGGTAATCTCGTCGGTGAAGACCTGCGTTCCCTGGGCGGCGACCTGGACATTGGAGGAGATTTCCGCCGTCGCGGACGCCTGTTGCGCCACCGCGGAGGCGATGCCGGTGGCAATCTCGGACAGTTCGCCGATGATCGCCGTGATCCCTTCGATGTCCCGGACGGACTGCTGGGTCGCCTGCTGAATGCTGGCAACCTGTTCGGTGATGTCTTCCGTCGCCTTGGTCGTCTGGCTGGCCAGTTCCTTCACCTCGGCGGCGACCACTGCAAACCCCTTGCCCATCTCCCCGGCTCTGGCGGCTTCGATGGTCGCGTTGAGCGCCAGAAGATTGGTCTGTCCGGCAATGTCGGAAATCAGCCCGATCACCGAGCCCACCTGATCTGCAAATCCGGCCAGCTTGGCAACCGACCGATTGGTGTTCTTCGCGCCCTCGACCGCCTTCTGGGCCATTTCCCGGGACTGACCGGCCTGCCGGCCGATTTCGGAAATGGACGCCGTCATCTCCTCCGTCGCCGTCGCGCTGGACTGGACCCCGCTTGCGGTTTCCGCCGACGACGCATCCATATTGCCCATCCGGTCGCTGATGGCACCGGTTTCCCGGCTCAGATTGCCCGACGAGACTTCCAGTTCCTGCGACGCCGTCCCGAGAGCCCCGACCGCACCTCCGAGCGCTTCCTGGAAGCTCTGCACGGCCTCCTTCAGCTGCTCTTCCCTGGCCACCGCATCGGTGACCATTTTCTCGTGATAGGTCGAAACAGCGATATCCATGTCCAGCATGATCAGCTTGGTCACGGCATTGATCGCCTTGGCGCGCTTTGCCGGCGTCATGAAATGCTTCTTCATGAGAACGCCGGTCAGCTGCGTGAGCGCGTAGGAATAGCCGCCGATATACCAGCTCGGATCCAGGCCGATCCGCACATGCGTCAGGCCGATCCGTTCGGCGCGCTCCATATACACGTCGTCGGGTCCGTCGAAAAACATACCCTCCCAATGGCTCATCTGCGCCGCCACGAGCCGGGATTGCTGATCTCCGACCAGAGCCGCAAGATGCGGGATGGTTGTCACATGAGCGTAAAATCCCTCGAGAATACGCGGCAGTTCAGCCTTGACCGCCGGCCACAGGCCCCGCGTCAACGCCCGGTCTTCCTCCGAAAATCTGTGAAATTTCAGATGGCCCTTCAAGTCATGTTTCCGCATTTCAGCCTGTTCGCTCCAATGAAATGCGCCATATTTGCGGAGATGGGCCAAGCGGAAGTCTCCTGTGGACGTTGCATCCACGAACTCCGCCAAGTCACGCAAGATACGGCTCTCGACGTCTATTTTCGGAACAGGCTTGTTATTTCACCTGGGTCACATGCGAACGCCATCGGATCTCCCGATGGTAATACTCTCCAGACCCAGTGTTCTGATTTCCCGGATTCCGACGATACGATGGTTGTTCCGCTGCGAAGCAGGATCTTCTCCCGCTGCGTAAAATCCAACCGCTGATCACAGAACTAGCGGCGCCGGTCCTAAAGTTGCGTTAACGCGAAAATATCTTTTGTAACATTTGCGGATCAATGTTGCCGCCTGTGACAACAAGTCCTATCGTTTTGTTCTGGAACGGCAATTTGCCTGCAAGAACCGCCGCAAGAGCTGCAGCGCCGCCCGGTTCCACCACAAGTTTCAATTCGGTGAAAGCGAAGGCGACAGCGTCCATGACTTCCTCGTCGGAAACGGTCACGCCCTCGCCGGCCAGTCGCGAGAGTATGGAAAACCCGATCTCGCCGGGGGAGTCGGAAAGAAGCGCATCGCAGATGGAACCGGATTTGGCCGGGTTCGACAGGCGCGTGCCGGCCTCCAGAGACCGCTTGTAGTCGTCGAACCTTTCGGGCTCGACGGTGTGGAACACGGTCCCCGGCGATTTGTGGGCCAAAGCCAGCGCAATTCCGCTGGAAAGCCCGCCGCCGCCGGTGCAGGCCAGCACGTGGTCGAGCTCAACCCCGAGCGCGGCCGCCTGGGCGGCCATCTCCAGACCCACGGTTCCCTGACCGGCAATCACCGCGGGATCGTTGTAAGGATGGACGAACGTGGCCCCGGTCTCGGCACAGAGCGCTGCGGCAATGGCCTCCCTGTCTTCGGTGTCGCGGTCATAGGTCACCACCCTGGCACCGAACCCGCGTGTGCGCTCCAACTTGATTGCCGGCGCATCGGCCGGCATCACGATGGTTGCCGGCATGGCGAGGATCTGCGCACCGGAAGCGACGCCCTGCGCATGATTGCCCGAGGAACAGGCCACGACGCCCTTGGCGCGCTCCGAAACCGGAATCAGGCTGAGACAGTTGAAAGCGCCACGGAATTTGAACGATCCGCTGCGCTGCAGGTTCTCCGCCTTGACGAATACCCTCGCGCCCGTCCTCTCGTCCAGAAGCGGATGGCGCAGGAGCGGCGTAAGCAGCGCCTCGCCGCGGATCCGCTCCGCCGCCGCCTCGATGTCTTCAATCGAAATCGCCTTGCCCGAATAGGCCGATTGGGTGCCCGAACCCGGCCGAGGCTGCATATCCGTCATCGAAATCCGTCCTGATGGTAACTGCCAGGAACAGATGACTAGTCAGAAACCGGGCCGGCATCAAGGTGATTTCCGGCCCGAGCCGCCACCCCAGCTCAGAGCCGAGATCTTGTGACGGGTCCCGGATCAAGTCCGGGACAGCCTGAGCGTGCGATTGGCTTCCCGCCTCACCGCCGCCGTCCCGAACACAGCGAAGCTAAGATCCGGGATCGGAGAGCCCCGGCTCATCTGTTTGATTTAAAAAAGCAAAACTTGAGGCGCCAGGCACACTGCCAACTCTCGATCAAGCCAACGAAGGGAGCGATCGCAGACACAGTCACCCGGAGGCGTTTGTCCGCCCCGCGTCCCGCTATTCCGCGGCGCGGGCCTGCAGGATCGTGCTGTTATGGATGTCACGCGCCTCGATGCAGTTGTCCAGGAACTGCCGGGCGCTGGCGGCCCAGGTGTAATTCATGGCGATCTTCCGGCAGTGATCGCGCGGAATGTCCAGCGAGGCTTCCGCCGCTTCCTGGAGATCTTCCGAAAGGACCCCGGCCCCGGTGTCGCCGATGACGTCGAGCGGTCCCATCACCGGATAGGCGGCAACGGGAACGCCGCAGGCAAGCGCCTCCAGCATCACGTTGCCGAAGGTGTCGGTGAGCGAGGGAAACACGAAGACATCCGCGTCCGAATAGTGGCGGCCCAGATCCTCACCCACTTTCGGCCCTGTGAAATGCGTGTCCGGATATTCGCGGCGCAGCGTCTCAAGCTGCGGCCCACCGCCCACGACCACCTTGGACCCCTCAAGCTTGAGGTCCAGAAACGCCTTGATGTTCTTCTCGATCGCCACGCGGCCGACATACATATAAACCGGCCGGGGCAGATCTGCCGGCAGCACCGAGCCCTCGTAGGGCTTGAAAAGCTGCTCGTCCACGCCGCGCGACCAGCGCATCAGGTTCTGAAAACCCCTGTCCCTGAGATCGTTTTCGAGAGAACGGGTCGCCACCATGCAGCCGCAGCCGGCATTGTGGAACTTGCGCAGCCAGCTGTAGGACCAGGACAGTGGAATCGGCAGGCGCGCGGAGACATATTCCGGAAACCGCGTGTGATAGCTGGTCGTGAACGGCCGCCCTGCCCGGCGCGCGACACCAGCCGCGAGCAGGCCCAGCGGACCTTCGGTGGCAATGTGCAGATGCTCGCAATCGAATTCTTCGATCTTCCGGCCGACAATGCCGCGATGGGTCAGCGACAGCCGGATTTCCGGATAGGTCGGGCACGGAAGGGTCTTGAAGGCCTGCGGCGTGAGAAACTCCACGCGTATCCCAATGGCTTCAAGCTCTTCCGCGGTGCGTTCCAGCGACCTGACGACACCATTTATCTGGGGATGCCAGGCATCCGTCACAATCAGGATGGAACTCATGCGGCGACCGCTGTTTCCTTGGACTTCGCCGGCGCTGTTCCAGCCTGGGTTTCCTCCACCCATCGGATCACCTCAAACGTACCATCATGATGTTCTGCAACGGCGGTGCAGCTTTCCACCCAGTCACCCGTGTTGATGTAGTGAATGCCGTCCAGGTCACGATCGGCGGCGTGGTGGATGTGACCGCAGATCACGCCCTCCACGCCCTGCCGGCGCGCTTCGTCGGAAAGCGCTTCCTCGAAGCGGCCGATAAAGCTGACCGCATTCTTGACTTTGAGCTTCGCCCAGGCCGACAGCGACCAGTAGGTCAGGCCGAGCCGGCGGCGCGCCACGTTGAGCCAGGTATTGACGGCCAGCGCGCTCACATAGGCCTTGTCGCCGAAAAATGCCAGCCACTTCGCGTGGCGGATCACCACGTCGAACTGATCGCCGTGGATCACCAGATAGCGTTTGCCGTTGGCCGATTCGTGAATGATGCTGTCGGCCACCTCGACCCCGCCGAAATGGGTGCCGAGGAAATTGCGCAGGAACTCGTCATGGTTGCCGGGAATATAGATGACCCGGGCCCCCTTGCGGCCTTTCCTGAGGATCTTCTGCACCACGTCATTGTGCAGTTGCGGCCAGTACCAGGAGCGCTTCAGGCGCCATCCGTCGGCGATGTCGCCGACCAGATAGATGGTCTCGGCATCGTTGTCCTTAAGGAAGTCCAGCAGCATTTCCGCCTGGCAGCCACGCGTGCCAAGGTGAACGTCTGAAATAAACAAGGCCCGGTAATGCCGCGATGCCTCTGCAGTAGACATAGCACTTCTCCAAAATCCCATTGGAGCGCTATAGACGCGATTCAGGTATCACTATTATGACAAAGCACTCGCCTTCCTAATCTTAGGTTGTTTTCCACCTTAATGATTAACGTCTGATGACGTTACGGAATGATTCCCGGGTTTCATTTCCCGACACTTTCAAAATCTTACCGGCACCGGTATCTGCCCGTCATTTCATCGGTGCATTTGACAGGCTTCCGCTGTGCGGCGACAACGTCCACGATCGGTAAAAGGAGATATCTTATGGACCTGGGCCTGAAAGGCAAAAAGGCGATCGTCTGCGCGTCCAGCCGCGGCCTTGGCAAGGGCTGCGCGGAAGCTCTGGCCGAGGCCGGCTGCGAAATCGTCCTGAACGGGCGCAACGAGACGGTCCTGGCGGAAACAAAATCGGCCATCGAAGCGAGCTACGGCGTCGCCGTCACCAGTGTCGCGGCGGATGTCTCGACCAGGCAAGGCCAGCAGGCGCTCCTCGCCGCCTGCCCGGATCCGGACATTCTCGTCAACAACAACGGTGGCCCCCCGCACAAGGACTATACAGAGCTCGACCGGGCCGCGATGCTGGAAGGCGCCATCCAGAATTTCATCACACCGGTCGAGCTGATCCAGGCGGTCACGCCGGGCATGAAGGCGCGGGGCTTCGGCCGGATCGTCAACATCACCTCGCTTTCCGTCAGAATGCCGATCGAAGGGCTCGATCTTTCCAGCGGCGCGCGCGCGGGCCTGACCGCGTTTCTGGCCGGCGTCTGCCGCCAGCTCGCGCCTCACGGCATCACCGTCAACAACCTGTTGCCGGGCAAGATGGATACCGACCGGCTGAAAGGCGGCTTCGCGCACGCCGCCGCGCAGACCGGCAAGAGCCTGGAGACGATCCGTTCCGAGCAGGCGGCCGAAATCCCGGCCCGGCGATTAGGCAACCCGGCGGAATTCGGCCAGACCTGCGCCTTCCTCTGCTCCCGCCATGCAGGCTATATCACCGGACAGAACATCCTCATGGACGGCGGCCTGTTCCCGGCGGCCTTTTGAGTTTTTTTACCCATTCCGTTTCCACAACGGACCTCATCCTGAGGAGGACCGTCAGGTCCGTCTCGAAGGATGGGCGGCATACTCCTGAGCAAGCGGCCCATGCTTCGAGACAGGCCTTCGGCCTTCCTCAGCATGATGGCTTTCGGTGGTGGCGGGAAAAGCGGAAGGCTGGGAATTCAGCCGGTCTTCCGTTTGCCACCAAGCAACTGGATCGTCATCCCGGACGCAGCGCAGCGAAGAGCCGGGATCGGGGACCGGGATCTGTCGATAGAAAGGGATCATCGAAAACGAATGCTTGTGGGCTCTCCGGTTCCGGCTCGCGCTTCGCTTGGCCGGGATGACTGAGGTGAGCACAGTACTTTTTCAACAGTCAGAAGGCCGGGACTGATGTCCCGGCCTTGTTCCTTGAAAGCGTGCCGCTCCCGCTCAGAACTTGTAGCGCAGCGAGGCGGCGAAGATGTCCACCTGGCTGTCGACGTCGGCCGTGTAGGTGCCGATATTCGCATTGTAGTCCTGATGGCCCGGGCCGATGTTGATCTTGGTGTCTTCCGGGATCAGGTGGGAATAACCGAGGTCGAAGGCCAGCTTTTCGCTCGGCTTCCACGACAGGCCCGCCGACAGCCAGAAGCGGTTGTTGTCGGGCAGGCGGGTCGAGCGGATATCCTCGTCGATCGGCGAGATCTCATAGCCGAAACCGGCCCTGAGCGTTACCTGCTCGTTCCAGTCATATTCGCCGCCGACCGAGAAGAACCATCCGTCGTCGTAGTTGAACTGCAAGTCGGGCAGGCCGGTCAGGTTGGTCGTGGTTCCGCCGTTCGGCTTCAGATGAACGGTTCCTAACCGGCTCCAGTTGGTCCATTCGACGGTGCCGAGCAGACGGAACTGATCGTTGATCCTCTGCTTGGCGGACAGCGTGACCATTTCGGGCGTAATCAGGTTGGCCTTGATGCCCGCGCGGCTGGAACTGGGAACCCCGGCCAGCGGCGCCGCCGGGTTGATGAAGTGCCCCTCGAGCTCATGAAACACGGCCGAGCGAAAGCCGACGCCGACTTCCGTTCCCTCAAACGGCTTGATGGTAACACCCGCGGTTCCGCCGAACCCGAAGCTGCCGCCCTTGACCTCCGTCGAGGGAACGTTGGAGGTGACGGATGCCCGGAACGGATAAGCGGATTTCAGACGAACCTGCAGATATTCCGCCTGCAGGCCGACGGCCACCGAAAACATCTCGTTGAACTTGTAGGCGATGGTCGGGGTCGCATTCACGGAAAAGACTTCCGAGGAGCGCGAATAATACTGTCCGGCCCAGTTCGTTTCCGGCTTTGTCGACAGGCCGAAGGGCGAATTGATCGCAAGGCCGAAATACCAGTTTTCCGTCAGGCCGTAGCTCAGATAGGTCGCCGGGATCCACGCATCTGACGCGATATCGCCGCTTGGCGCCGAACTTGCGCCGAATCCGCCCGTTAGCGTGTTCACCAGGCCCTCAGGGGTGAACGTTCCGTTGAGATCCGATTGCGGCACGATAAAGGAGCTGTGAGACTCCGACGTCAGCCCCTGACCTGCCCCGGTCAGCGTCGCCGGGTTCCAGAACATCGAGGAAATCGTGTCTCCCGTCGTGCCGTTGCCCGCAAAGGACATCCCCTGATAATAGGCGCTCTGCTCGCGAAGCGCGAAACCACCTGCATGCGCCGCCCCCGCAACTACAGATAGAACTATCGCAGTAGACGTAAATAGAATCGTTTTTTTGTTTGCCCACGGCATATGGTTTCCTCCCATCCACTAGCCACCGGATGAATCATGTCATCTGAACAACAGGATTTTCGGAGAACGGGCTCTCTTTCAACTCTATAATAAAGTAAGCATGCTTGCATTAATTCGATGCTGCGTCGCAATATATTCTAGGAAATTCCATGTTGTTTCTGCCGTGTGACAGGGAAAACTGTCAAAACCATCCATTCCGGGACACTTCGTCACCTTGCTGACACACTTTCATTCGTTTGCATAAAAAATAGGCAGAGCTTATCGGGCTTTCCGATAACGTCATTATCTCTTCAATCGTTGCGTGTTTGCCACACATCTCGCAGCGGCATGTGGCCAGTCGCAGAACCGTTGACCGGATCGCCTGTGGGTAAATCAAAAAGCGGCCGCTGCGGACAGCGCTGCAACCCAGGCCGGGAGAGAACTTTGCAACCTGCCGGAAGCGCGGCTTCGGCAGCAAAAACCCCACCGGAACGATACCGGTGGGGTCGATTTCTCAACTGCTCTTCACGGCCCGGACAGCCGACCCGGGAAGGCGATTGCACATTACGATCAGGGTCAGGCCCAGGGGCCATGCCCTGTCAGGCGCCGCCGTCCCGGGCTGCCATGAAGCGGCGCATGGCCACATCGCTCCAGGGAGCCAGACGGTCGATCGCCGCCGAATAGCTCTCCTGGATACGCGCGCTGAGCGGGTCTTTTTCGGCGAATTCGGCGAGAACGACGGCCGCCGTTTCCCGGAGCGCGGTCAGGACATCGTCCGGATAGGGCCTGACGGTAACGCCATCCTCTTCCTGCAGAAGCTTCAGGCTGCCCGCGTTCTGCCAGTCGCTCTCGGCCAGCGCCCGGCCGTTTTCCGCCTTGCAGGCCTCCAGAACGATCGCGCGCAGGTCTTCCGGCAGCCCTTGCAGGGCCACCTGGTTGAACAGAGCCTCGCCCGTTCCGTTCGGCTCATGAAAACCGGGCGTGTAGTAGGATTTGGCGGCTTTCTGGAACCCCATCGCCCGGTCCGACCACGGACCGAGGAATTCGGTCGCGTCGAGCACACCCGTCTCGAGCGCCTGGAAGAGTTCGCCCGGCGGCAGGCTGACCGGCGTCGCCCCGAGCCGGCGCATCACCTCCCCGCCAAGCCCCGGCATGCGGATCTTCAGGCCTTTCAGATCGTCCAGGCCGTTGACCTCTTTCTTGTACCAGCCACCCATCTGAACACCGGTGTTGCCCGCCATCACCGGTTTCAGGCCGAAGGGGGCGTAAAGCGCGTCCCAAAGCGCCTGTCCGCCGCCCTGCTCGATCCAGGTGATGTGCTCGTGAGGCAGCAGGCCGAAGGGGATCGCGGTGAAATAGACCGACGCCGGGATCTTGCCCTGCCAGAAAAAGGACGCCGTGTGAGCCATCTGGGCCGTCCCGCCCGCAACCGCCTCGAAGACGCCGAGCGCGGGCACCAACTCGCCGGCCGCATAGAGCCGGACACGAAGCCGGCCTCCGGACATCTTGCCGATCTGATCGGCGATCCGCTGCGCCGTCACCCCGGGGCCCGGCAGGTTCTTCGGCCAGGAGGTCACCATCTTCCATTCGATGGTCGCCGTTTCCTGGGCAAGCGCGGGCGTGGCCAGGGTTGCCGCGCCGGCCGCCGCGGAAACTCCGAGCATCGCCCGCCGGCTGATGGGCTTTTTGTCATACGAAGGTCTGTCGGACATGTCACCTGCTCCAGAAGTCGTGGAAATGATGGACGGGACCATGACCGGCGCCGATCTCAAGCCGGTCGGCGGCGGCAATGGCGGCGTGGATGTAGCTTTTTCCGGACCTGATCGCGCTTTCCAGGTCCTGCCCCTTGGCAAGCCCTGCAGCGATGGCAGAGGACAGGGTGCAGCCCGTGCCGTGGGTGTTCACCGTGGCGATGCGCTTTTCCCGGAGCCAGGTCGGAGCGCCGTCCAGGGTGAGGAAAAGATCCGCGCTTTCCTTGCCCGTTCCGTGCCCGCCTTTCAGAAGCACGGCCCCGGCCCCGAGGCTCAAGAGACGCTCGGCCTGCGCCTGCATGTCCGCCTCGCTTTCGGCGGCCCCGGAATTCAGCATGCGTGCCGCCTCGTGCAGGTTCGGCGTGATGACATCGGCAAGTGGCACGAGGAGGGCAATCAACCCGTCGACAGCGCTGTCGGCCAGCAGCGGATCCCCGGAAGCTGCCACCATCACCGGGTCGAGCACCACAGGTCCGGTGTCATGGGCCTTCAGCCCCTCGGCCACCGCCTCGATGACATCGACCCGCGACAGCATGCCGATCTTGGTCGCGTTCACCTTCAGGTCCGAATAGACCGCATCCATCTGCGCGCGCACGAAGTCCGGCGGCACGTCGTGAATGCCGGTCACCCCGAGCGTGTTCTGCGCCGTCAGCGCCGTCAGCACGCTGGCGCCGTAGACAGCGTTTGCGGAAAAGGTCTTCAGGTCGGCCTGGATCCCGGCCCCGCCGCCGGAATCCGATCCTGCAATGGTCACCGCGATCGCGGTCATGAAATCCTCCATGATGAAAGAGAAACGCAAACCGCGCTCAGGCGGACCGGAGCCGGGCTTCGATGTCGCCGAGGGTCATCGCATAGAGCGCATCGAGCAGCTCCGGCACGAAACTTCCCGGCCCGCCTGCGCGCACGGCCGCCAGCTCACCGGCGATGTTGAACACCGACAGGCCGCAGGCGGCCGCCAGCGCCCGGTCGGTCTCCACGCTGGCGAAGGCAGCGAGAACCGCGCCACCCGCGCAGCCCGTCGCCGTGACGCGCGCCATCAGCGGATGGCCGTTCCGGAGCCGGAAATCCTCGCCCCGGCTCTCGACCTTGTCTTCCTCGCCGGTCACCACGACGACCGTTCCGGCGTCGATCAGGCTTTCCACCCCTTCTCTTCCAGGCCCGCCCCGACCCGGAAAAAGCGCTTCCAGTTCCGCCTCGTTCAGCCGGATCAGATCCGGCGCCTGGTCCAGAAGCTCGCGCGCATAGGCGCAACGGGCCTGCGAGCGATTGACGAAGACAGGATCGATGCAGACCGGGCGGCCCGCAGCCCTCGCCACCTCGATGGCGATCGGGATCGCCGCGCGCCGGTTTTCGTCCAGGGTGCCAAGATTGATGAGAAGCGCGTCCGCGCTTTCGGCGAACCCCGCGACTTCCTCCGCGGCGATTGTCATGGAGGGAACGGCGCCGAGGGCAAGCAGCACGTTGGCCGTGAAGTTCTGGGCGACCGCGTTGGTGATCGCATGAACGCGCGGCGCCTTTTCTCGGACCCTCTGCAAGAGGCCGAAGACGGTTTCCGCGGACAGCTTCTCGGTGGATGCGGCAACGGTGAGGCTCATGCGGCACCTCCGGAAAGGGCCGGACATGCGCCGGTATCACGATGACTGCAGATTGGGGCCGAAGCCTTGAAGATCTTCATCTCAAATCCCTCCGCCGGTACAAGCCGGATCAGGTTCAAGGAGTTGGCGGTCCGCCTCTCAGCCCGATCCACGATTGCCGGGCACCCCCATGAGACGCTTGCACTGCTAACAAGGCCCGCCCCGGATTGCAAGCCCCCGGCGGTTCGAGCTCCCATCGGCAATTGACTGGAAGCACCAGATGGGCGATGTCCTTGGGCAGCTATTTTCAGAACCGACCAAACGTCCGGAGCGCCGCATGACCCCGTTTTTCGTGATGATCAAGTGCCAGCTCGGCAAGACCTACCAGGTCGCCAACGCGATCGCCGACGCGGAGATTGCCTCCGAGGTCTATTCCACCAGCGGCGACTACGATCTTCTGGTAAAGTTCTATATCGAGGACGGCGCCGATATCGGCCATTTCGTCAATGAAAAGGTCCACCCTATCGACGGCATCCAGGACACCAAAACCATTATTACCTTCAAGGCCTTCTAGCCGTTTGTTTTGATAATTCGATTACCGGGAGGATTTCCATGCGCCTGTTCAAATCCGCATTCCTTTTCCTGAGCCTCCTGCCCTTTGCCGCACCGGCTCCCGCCGCGGCGCAGGGCATGCCGCCGGAGCAGATCAAGCAGATCCTCGACCTGACCAAGGCCAACTGGGTGTCGTTCCGCGACTGGCAGGGCCAGGAGCTGATCTATTTCACCCATCTGGAATCGTGGAAATGCGGCATCGACTATGTCTTCTACGGGCTGAACGGCGGCCCGCTGGACCAGGAATGGCAGCTCGATGAGTGCAATCCGGACAACCCGAATGCGGTCCTGAAGGAAAAACCCTATATCGAACTGCCCCTCGGCTCGGCCCAGTCGATCAGCGTGCAGCTCATCTTCCCGGACGGCACGAAAAGCGCGGTCGAGACCTTCGAATACAAGCCGCAATAGATGGTGGCCGCGAAATCCCGTTCCTTTGAAATCGCGATCCGGGATCGTCTCCCGTCGCCATACCGGCAGCGCGACCGGCAATCATGAGAAGCCTGTCATCCGAAACAAAATGGCAGCTGTTTGTCGCGTCGTTCAGCGTCGCTCCGTTTTATGTCGCGCCGTTTGTCGTTCTGACGCTTCTTGTGCAAACCGAGATCTCGCCGGTCCTGCTCGGGCTGTTCCCCGCGGCCGTTATGTCGGGCCTGTTCCTGGTCGTCACGCTGCTGCCTTTCGTTGCGAGGGGGGCAAACCTGAAGGTGATCGGCAGGGCTGCTTTCAGCCTCTCAATTCTGATTCTGGCACTCGTATCGGTGTTCGGGGTAACGATTGTCTGGCTTGTTCTTCTCGGTGCATCGCTGGGCGTTTCAAGCGGAATACTGTTCTATTTCGGGACCACTGTCGCCCTCGATGCCGAACAACGGTTTGTTGCCTTTTTGACCCGTCTGGCATTTTCACTCATCTGGGCCGGGTCGGTGGTCTCCGTTTTTGCCCTGCTTTACCCCTTCGCGGGCCTTCGCGTGCTTTTCATGTGTCTGGCCGCCATATACTCGTTCCTGTTTTTCGTGATCCCGAACTGGCAGATCGCCGCGCCTGCGGCCACACGGGAGCGTATCGCCGGCGTCTGGCACTGGAACGGGGTCTGGGCGCTCGCGCTGGTGTTTGTCTTTTTTGTCGGCCAGACAGGGTTTTACTCCTTTCACGCAGCGATCAAGTTCACGGAAGTTACAGTGGAAGTGCTCCAACTGAGTCTTCCCAGGATTGCCGCCGGCATCTTGCTCCTGACCGGAACATCGGTCTTCATGAAGTTTTCCGGTATCAAGGCGATAGCAGTTTTGACAGCGGCTCAGATCATTTCGGTCCTGGTCCTGTTTTCAAGCAACAATGCCGCCGGCGTCTTTCTCGTCATCTGCGTTTACGAGATCGCGTTTAACCTGATTTCGAGCCACGTTCAGTCGGCAGCCGGCCAAATTGCTCCGGCGATGGCGCGGCGTTTTCTGTCGCCTGCCGTTATCGGGGGCGCCATCGCCGGTCCGGTGGTATGCGGCGCCCTGATCACGCATTTTTCCAGCGAAACGGCAATCGCCTTCGTTCTCCTGACCTGCGCCATGCCCGTGCTGGTCGCCCTCTTGGCACAGCTCGCCCCGGCACAGGGCGCGACCGGCAAACCCTGAGCGACGGCAAGCACAGCCTGTTTTGCCAAGAACGCGGCGGTACTTTCTCAGGATTTCGACGGCGAGGACGCGCGGCGGGATTTGGTGCGGTCGAGGCCGAGTTTGTGTTCGCGGTAGATGACGAACACGCCGGCCGCGATCACAATCGACGCGCCGATCATCACTTCCCGCGCAGGCACCTCCGAAAAGACCAGCCAACCGACCAGGATCGCCCACAGCATGTTGACATAGTCGAACGGGGCGATGGTCGAGGCATCGGCGAAGCGGTAGCTCTGGGTCAGCAGGATCTGGCCGACGCCGCCGGCAAGACCGATCAGAACCAGAAGCCCGCCCGTCACCAGGTCCGGAAAGATCCAGGCCTGCCCCGGCAGCACGAAGCCGAGCGGCAGGGTCAGGAGGGAGAGGACCGTGGAGGCGCCCGCAAACCAGGTGACGATGGTCGAGGTCCGCTCCGTCTCGCACAGCTTGCGCACCGTGATCATGGCAAGCGCGGCAAATCCGGCGGCAAGCGCGCCGAGCAGAGCACCGAGCGTCGAGGCGTTGTCCAGTTCGCCCTCGCCCAGATGGGGCGACAGCACCACCAGGATGCCGATGAAGCCGATAACGACCGCGCTCCAGCGATAGATGCGCACCCGTTCGCCCAACAGGAAGAACGCCAGGACGACGACGAAGAGCGGCGTGGCGAAGCCGATGGCCGTCGCGTCAGGCAGCGGCAGCAGGTAGAGCGCGGTGAACGAACAGACCATGGCCGACAGGCCGATCGTCGCGCGCGTCAGATGCCCCCTCGGATTTTCTGTCTTGAAGGCAAGGCCCAGTTCGCCGCGCAGTCCGACCATGAGAAGGACCGGAAACAGGCCGAAAAAGTTCCTGGCGAAGACAAGCTCGCCGATCGGCACGGTTTCCGCCGCAATCTTCAGCGACGTGGCCATCACGAAAAAGACGATGGTCGAGGCCAGTTTCAGGGAAATTCCGAGCAACGGTGCATGCCGGATCATGCCTGCGGGCGCCGGAGGACCTGAGAAACGGGAAAACGGGCCTGGGAGCCTCATGGAATTCTTCCGCGGCCCGGCGCTCACACAAATCGCAGGCGGTGCGTCGGACCAATGAACCGCAAGGATTAAGTTCAGATCGCGCCGGACCGGCGCGCTCCATGGACCTCTAGCCGGAGAACCGGTCGGACGTCCAAAAAGGGATCGGCTTGAAAGGCGTCGAGCGCTATTCCCCGACACCCGCTTCGGGCATCAGCCCGCCGCCGGACATCATGCTTTCCCGCTCGGCGATGGAGACTTCGAAACCTTTCAGACGTTTGTAGATGGACAAGAGCTCGATGATCGTCGTCCAGGAGTTCACCAGATACTGGAAGGACGACGAAACCTGTCCGAACGCGGTCAGGATCTGCTGCACGATGCCGTAAGTGATGGCACCGGTTATCATGGTCGGGACGAGAAGGAAATAGGTGAACAGATTGTCCGCCTGCAGGTACACGCCACGCGCCAGGTTGAAATAGAGATAATGGAGATAAAGGCGAAAATAGTTCCGCCGCACATCCGCGAAAAGATGCGAGAGCGTCGCGGGCTGTGCCCTCTCCTCGTGATCCTCGCCGTAGACAAGCTCTTTGCGGTACGCGGCCTCGACGCGCTGGTTGTGGAACTCCAGTCCCGGCAGCCTGATCCCGACCACAGCCAGAAGCACTGTGCCGAACAGCGACCACAAAATGGCCATCGTGAATAGCGGCGCCGGAATTTCGCCGATGATGGGCAGCTCCTTCACATAGCCAGACAGGCTGAACAGAACGGGAAGGAAGGCGATCAGGGTCATGACCGCGTCGATCATTGACACGCCGAGCCCTTCCATAATCGAGGCAAAACGCATCGTATCTTCCTGAATACGCTGCGAGGCGCCTTCGATGTGACGGACGTTGCCCCATTTGCTGACGTAATAGTCGTTCATCGCCGTCCGCCAGCGGAATACGTAGTGACTGACGAAGAAACGGGTCACGATGTAAAGCGTAACGCTCAGGGAAACGATTTCCGCAAAACTCAGCATCAGGGAATAGAAGTCCCAGGCGGTTATGCCCTTGTCACCTTGCAGAGCGTTCTGCAGCGTATCCCCGAACGGACGCCGCCAGTTGTTGATCGCGACCGAAACCTGAACCGAAAAGTAGGTGGTGAAGATGATCAGCGACGATCCCCAGATGGACCAGAGCTGCCAGCGGTGATTTCGCGAAAAAAACCACCAGAAACCGCCGAACAGGACCGTGCACAGCGCATAATAGACGTAAAACCATAGAAATTCCGGCGTAATGAAGAAGGACAATCCCACCGGTGGCTGCGCGTCCGGCGGCGTTGCGCCGAACCCGAGCGGCCCGCTGAGGTCTTCGGCGAAGCCGTACCAGACCAGCACGGCGGCCAGAGACCATATTACGGCGGAGCCAAAAAACAGTTTTGGATTGGGAAAGAAGGACTTGAACACAGGGGAGGTCCTGTTTCTGGAAAGAGGTGAATCGCGCCACGCACAATGAGTGATAGCTCAGATTGCGGCAAGAACCCGCCATTTCAAACGAATAATTGAAACTAACCACAGACACATGCGCGTGAGTTCCGGCTCTCCGGCCAAGGAAAACCGCTTTGTGAACGCGCCTGCCGGGTCCGAGGTTTGCGGCCGGAAAAGAGCGGTACGGCCTTGCCTGCAGTGGCACCGGGTTTCCGATAAGGCCAGCCCTTGGGAAAAACCTTCATCCTGAAGAGGAAATTGGGTTGGGAGAGGCGCCCTGAGGTGCCCCTCCGGATCGGGAACAGACTACTTCGCCGCCCGGATCGCTTCCCAGACCTTGAGCGGGGTCGCGGGCATGTCGATCACTTCGGTGACGCCGGCGCCGTCGTGCAGGGCCATCTGGAGCGCGTTCATGACGGAGGCGCAGCCGCCGATCGAACCGGCCTCCCCCGCCCCCTTGATGCCCATGGCATTGGTGGTCGACGGCACGTTGCGGGTTTCGAAATGGATGTCCGGCAGATCGGACGCGCGGATCATCTGGTAATCCAGGAGCGAGGCCGACAGGAGCTGGCCGTCATCGTCGTAGACCGTGTGTTCGCACAGCGCCTGGCTGATTGCCGACACCGTGCCACCGTGCACCTGACCGGCCAGCAGCAGAGGGTTCACCGTCACGCCGAAATCGTCGACGATGACATAGTTGAGCAGCGTGACCGTACCGGTCTCCGGATCGACTTCCAGTTCGCAGATATGGGTGCCGTTCGGATAGGTGGCTTCGCTCTGCTTGACTTCCTCGCGGGCCATCAGGGTTTCGCCGGCGCCTGCCGCGATCTCGGCGAGCGTCACCTGCTGGTCGGTTCCCACGACCCGGACGACCCCGCTTTCAAGCTCCAGATCCTCGATCCCGGCTTCCAGCCTTTCGGCCGCCAGTTCCTTGACCTTCTTGACCAGGGTCGTGCTGGCATCGCGTACGGACGGCAGGCCGATCGGGATCGAGCGAGACCCGCCCGTGCCGCCGCCCTTGCGCACCCTGTCGGTGTCGCCCTGGATGACTTCGACATCCTCGATCGCCACGCCGAACTGCTCGGCCACCACCTGGCTGTAGGCCGTCGCATGGCCCTGGCCGTTGGTCTGCGTGCCGATCAGAAGCGTCAGGTTGCCTTCGCCGTTGAGTTCAAGCGTCGCTTCCTCGCTGCCGGGAAAGGCGCAGGCCTCGATATAGGTGGAAAGGCCGATGCCCCGGTATTTGCCGGCGGCCCGGCTTTCGTCCTGCCGTGCCTTGAACCCGGCCCAGTCGGCGACTTCGAGCGCCTTGTCCAGATGGCCTGCAAACTCGCCCGTGTCATACATCCGGCCGGTCTGGGTGGTATAGGGCATCTGTTCCGGCTTGATGAAGTTCCGCTTGCGGATTTCGACCGAGCCGAGCCCGGTTTCCTCGCCGGCCTTTTCGATCAGCCTTTCGATGAGATAGGCGGCTTCCGGCCGCCCCGCGCCGCGGAAGGCATCGGTCGGAACCGTGTGGTCGTAGACGCCTTCCACCTTGGCGAACAGGGCCGGAATGTCGTAGAGCCCCGAAGACATGGAGGTGCCGACAAAAGGAATGAACGGGCCGAACTGGTGCAGATAGGCGCCCATGGCGGCTTTGACATGCGCTTTCAGTCCGAGGATCCTGCCGTCGCCGTCGAGCGCCAGATGCGCATGGCTGAGATTGTCGCGGCCGTGGGCGTCGGTGACGAAATGATCCATGCGCTCGCCCGCCCAGCGCACCGGCCGGCCGAGTTCCTTCGCAGCAATCATCGTCAGCGGATATTCGCGGTAGCAGAACCCCTTCGTTCCGAAGCCGCCGCCGACTTCCGGCGTGATCACCTGCAGCTTTTCCTCTTCCAGGCCCAGGATTTCGCAGACGATGCCGCGCATGCCGTGACCGCCCTGGGTTCCGAGCGTCAGCTTGAAGCGGTCGTTTTCGGAATTGAACTCCGCGACGCAGCCGCGCAGTTCCATATAATTCGCCACCACGCGGTTGTTGATGAGATCGATGGAGACGACCTTGGCCGCCTTCGCGAAAGCCTCGTCGGCCTTCGCCTCGTCTCCCTGGCCGAAGGTGAAGGCGACGTTGGTGCCGAAGTCCGGCCAGACCTTCACGGCATCGGGAGCGAGCGCGTTTTCGATGCCGACGACCACGTCGAGCGGCTCGTAGTCGACTTCCAGCGTCTCGGCCGCTTCCCTGGCGGTGTTGAGATCGTCTGCGACAACGAAAGCGATGGCGTCGCCCACATAACGGACCTCATCCGAACACAGGACCGGCTGCGGCGGCACCTCGAAGCTCGAGCCGTCGATCTGCTTCAGGCCGACCTTGCACGGCATGGTCCTGCCGGCGAGTTCCGCCCCCGTCAACACCATGTGAACTCCGTCCATCGCACGGACATCGTCCGCATTGCCGATGCTGATCTTCGCATGCGCCATGGCAGACCGCAGCATGAAGCCGTGCAGGCAGCCTTCGGGCCGGTAGTCGCCCGTATAGATGCCATGCCCCGTCAGGAGCTTTTCGTCCTCTTTACGGCGCAACGGGGCGCCAACACCGAATTTCGGAGTGACCATCTGGTTCATGAAACTGGACCTGTAATTTTTGGGAAGACCTTCCCGGGAAATCAGAACACCAAGCAAGGTGGTTTAGGTTCGAACATAGTGCCCAATGGCGCGTGAGACCAGAGGGGTATTTCCGAAGCACAATTCCCGGACGCCTCTTCAAACCCGACTGGAAAGGAAAAGCGACACGTCCGTAAGCCTAGATGATTTCATCCTCGTCGAACAACGGATCGGCTTCAAGCTGCGAGGCAAGGCTGTCGAGCGTCAGTTCCGCATCGTATTTCTCGCTGACATCGGCGATGTGAAACAGGCCGTCGCCCTCGTTGACGACCGGCAGGTTGGTGCGGCCGATGATCAGCCCGCCATATTCGGCCAGCACATTGCGCTCGTTCTCGCCGAACGGATCGGACACGATGCCGAGCAGCATCTGCGGCTCCACCACGTCGCCGATATTCTTGAACGGCCGGAGCAGGCCGCCCGCGGGCGAGCGGACCCAGTAGCTGGATTTCGTCAGGATAGAGTGGACCTTCGGCCGGGTGATGCCTTTCGAGCCGACCATCTTCAGGGCCCGCATCACGCGCAGCACGCCGGAAACGCCTGCGCGGATCGACAGCTCGTCGAAACGCAGCCCCTCCCCCGCTTCGAAGACCAGGATATCCTTGCCGTTTGTCTGCGCGGCTTCGCGCATCGAGCCTTCGCGGACCTTTGACGTGAGAATGACCGGCGCACCGAAGGCCTTGGCCAGCGACAGGGTTTCCGGCCCGGATGGCGACACCCGGATCTGCGGCAGGTTGGCCCGGTGGATCGCCGCCGAATGCAGGTCGATACCGTAATCCGCCCGGCTGAGGATTTCCGCCATGAAGAGATGCGCCAGGCGTCCGGCAAGCGATCCCCTGAGACTGCCCGGAAACGACCGGTTGAGATCGCGCCGGTCCGGCAGGTAGCGGGAATGGTTGAGAAACCCGAAGGCATTGACGATCGGAACGACCATCAGCGTGCCCTTGAGCTTTTCAAGCTGCGGCGCCTCCAGTTGCGGCGCCTTCAGAAGACGGCGGGCGATCTCCACGCCGATCACCTCGTCGCCATGGACCGCTGCGGAGACGAACAACACCGGCCCCGGCTGCCGTCCGTGCAGGACGTGAACCGACATGGTCACCGGCGTGTGATCGGACAGGACGCTCACCGGCAGATCGACGGTGCGCCGGGTTCCCGGCGCCACCACATGATCACCGATGCGGAAAGGTTTAACCTGCGTCAACCGCGTCCCTTCGTCTTGGTCTTGCCCACCTGTGCGTTCTTGGCGAGAAAGTCGATGATTTTGCCGGCAACATCAATACCCGTCGCCTTTTCGACCCCTTCAAGGCCCGGCGAGGAATTCACCTCCATGACCACCGCACCGTGATTGGAGCGCAGCATGTCGACGCCGCAGACATTCAGGCCCATGGTCTTGGCGGCCCGCACAGCGGTGGACCGTTCCTCCGGCGAGATCTTCACCGCGGCCGCGCTGCCGCCGCGATGAAGGTTGGAGCGGAACTCGCCTTCCGCGCCCGTGCGCTTCATCGCCGCGATCACCTTGCCGCCGACGACAAGGGCCCGGATGTCGGTGCCGCCCGCCTCCTTGATGAATTCCTGAACCAGGATGTTCACGTTTGCGCCTCGGAAAGCCTCGATCACGGATTTCGCCGACCGTTCGGTATCCGCCAGAACCACCCCGATGCCCTGCGTTCCTTCCAGAAGCTTGATCACCACCGGAGCGCCGCCGGCAGTGTGCAGCACCTCCTCGGTCATCTTGGGATCATGCGCGAAAGTGGTGACCGGCAAGCCGATCCCGTCGCGGGCCAGAAGCTGCATGGAGCGCAGCTTGTCGCGCGACCGGCCGATCGCCACCGACTCGTTCAGCGGAAAGACACCCATCATTTCGAACTGGCGCAGGACCGCCAGGCCATAAAAGGTGATCGAGGCGCCGATTCTCGGGATCACCGCATCGAAGCCGGTCAGCTTGTTACCGTTGTAGTAGATCTCCGGCCGCCGCGAGGCGATGTTCATGTAGCATCTGAGCGTGTTGATGATGTCGAGTTGATGGCCGCGTTCTTCAGCGGCTTCCTTCAAACGCCGGTGCGAGTAGAGATCGGGATTCCGTGCCATCATTGCAATTTTCATCGAATTCAGCCCTTCGGGTTCAATTCCGCGTTTCCGGACCGGTCGGCAGATCTCCCGCGGGTGATTCTGCGTTCCAGCCTTCCGATATAAGTACTTGTTTTTATTTAGTGCCTTGTTGTTGGGGCGGGCTTGCCTGCCAGAAAGGACCGGCCGGCATCCACCAGGACATTGTGCCGCCTTATGGCCGTCCGCCCGAGTATCATGTCGAAACCCATATTCGCGCGGTTTGCTAGGGAAACGTCCACATGCCAGTGGTGGTTCCCCAGGTGAAGCACGGTGCGTATGACGATCCGCCGCTCGGGAACGCCGCTGGTGTTCTTGATGTCGCGCTCGTCCAGCACCGGCACTTCGACCCTGAAATCCCTGTGGTGCCGGGAAGCAGGCACCCGGAAGCGGACCCATTTCGCATCGTTCCGCTCGAAGACCTCCTGGTCTTCCGCATGAAGCGCCGACGTCCGTGCTCCCGTGTCGATCTTGGCCCGCATGTCGAAAACGCCCAATTCCGGCAGACTGACGATCTCGCGCCAGCCGATAATGTCCGCGGCGAGCGCCACGCGCCCCTTCTTCACCCTTGTCATTCAGCGGATTCCTGACGCTCCCGTCAGACGGAGCGCCTTGTAGCCTACCCTTTTTGCGACCATTACATGCCCCGCCGCCTTGCGCAACATGGTTGCGGAACGAGGCAATGCCCGCTTGCCGCCGCGCGCAGGCTTACACCGGATTATCCGGAGCTTTCGCCGTCATAGGGGTTTTTCGGCTCCCGGTCCTCAGACAGGCTGCGCCGGGTCTCCTGCGTCAGATTTTCGATCGCATCGGCCAGGTGGACTTCCTGGATATTGTAATCGCCGCGCGCGACCCTGAGCTTGTGCGCCTCCAGCATGACCTCGCCCATCTGCACCCCTTTCGGTGGCACGAACCGGTAGCTCGCCAGCTCGATCGGGAAGCCGAGCGGATCGCGGAAATAGATCGAGTCCATGAACCCCCGGTCCACCGGACCGCTGTGTTTCACGCCGCGCGCATCGAGCCGTTCGGCGACCTGGCGGAAAGTGGCCTGCGAGACATTGAGTGCCAGGTGATGCACACAGCCGATCGTCTGCGGAGCCGGGTCCGCGCCGGGCTTGCGGTCCTCACTGGTGAAGATTGTGATCAGCCTGCCGTCGCCCGGATCGAAATAGAGATGGCTCTGCTCCGGAACGTCGAGATTGGGCTGCTCGAACACGAACGGCATGCCCAGAACCCCTTCCCAGAAGTCGATGGATGTCTGCCGGTCGGCGCCGACCAGAGTGATGTGGTGGATGCCCTGGGTCTGGATCTTGCGCATCATGCCCTCCCTCTGCACATGCGGTGGAAGCTCAAGACTAGGATCGCGGGCGGAAGGAAGCAAACTTCACGGCCCCTCTTCCCTTCTTACGTAAAAACGCTAAGCTTGGGGCAACTGCCACCAACCGCCCGACCAGAATTTTACCCTTGCCCCGGCCGTCTCGCGCGCCGGTGCAGACGCGACGCTTCCGGGCCAGGATTCAGAATGGACATGCCAACGAAAGAACCGGAGCCGCGCGAGGCTTCCGGCGCTTCCAGCCCCACTGACGGCAACCGTATACAACGGAAATTTGCCGAGATGACTGCGAACCTGCCGTCCAACACCGTCGGCGCCCTGTGGATCCTGCTTGCGGCATTCCTGTTTTCCATCATGGTCACGCTGATCAAGTTCGTCGGCCAGGATCTCAGCGTGTTCCAGATCCTGGTCGTCCGCCAGGCGCTCATGCTGGCGATCGTCGCGCCGAAAATCCTCCGGGGACTGCCGACCTCGCTGGCAACAAAGCGGCCCGGCCTGCAACTCACCCGTATCGTCGTTGCGGCCACGGCCATGCTGTGCGGCTTCACCGCGGTCATCGAACTGCCGCTGGCGGACGCCACCGCGATCAGCTTTTCCAAGACGTTCTTCCTGACGATCTTCGCCATCTGGCTGCTCGGCGAAACCGTCGGCATTCACCGCTGGGGCGCGACCATCGTCGGTTTTCTCGGCGTGCTCCTGATGCTGCGCCCGCACGGAGAAGGCCTGGTCGACCCTTACGCCCTCCTGGCCATCGCCGGCGCGGCCTGCGCCGGCCTGGTGATGATCGTCGTGCGCATGCTGACGCGTACCGACGCGCCGGTGACCATCCTGACCTATCAGGCCTTCGGGGTCGGGCTGATCATGCTTGTTCCCGCAGCCCTCACCTGGCAGGCGCCGACGCTCACCGAATGGGGGCTGCTGCTTCTGGTCGGCATCGTCTCCTGGGCGGCCCAGATGGCCAATATCCAGGCGTTCCGGGCGGGCGAAGCAACCGCGATCGCTTCGCTCGACTACACCAGGTTGCTCTATGCAACGATCTTCGGCGCCGTGATCTTCAGCCAGTGGCCCCGTATCGAGACCCTTTTCGGCGCGGCCGTCATCATCGCCGCCTCGATCTACACCGTCCGCCGCGAAGCCAAACGCGGCCGCGAACTCGCCCGCGCCGCCGACGCGCGCGGGTATTCGAACTGAGTTTTTAAACGTCTTTTTAGGCTACCCGGAGAATTACCCTCGAGCCGCCCCGGCCTCGAGCCGGGGCCTCATCGAATTGGGGCCAGGTCCCGGATCAGGTCCGGGACGGCAATTCCGGATCTGGCGGCAGGAAAACTCGACCACCTAATCCAGTTGTCATCCCGGCCTGCCGCTGCGCTTCAGCCGGGATGACAACCGACAAACACGAAGCTGCTTCAAGCACTTTGAGCGTGGACGGCGGCGCGTTTCTTGGCTTCTTCCTCGACCAGTTCCTTCTTCGACAGCTTGCCGACCATGGTCTTCGGCAATTCGTCCCGGAACTCGAATTCGCGCGGCATTTCAATGGTCGACAGGTGGTTCTTCAGGAAGGTTTTCAGCTCTTCGCCCGTCAGCGAACAGCCTTCCTTCAGCTTGACGAAGGCCTTGGGCGACTGGCCGCGGTATTCGTCCGGAATGGCGATGACGATCGTCTCGTCCACCGCCTCGTTCTGGTAGATCGCCTCCTCGATCACCCGAGGATAGACGTTGTAGCCGGAGCACAGGATAAGGTCCTTGATCCGGTCGACCAGATAGATGTAGCCGTCCTCGTCCTGGTAGCCGACATCGCCGGTATGCAGATAACCGTCCGCGGTGATCGTGTCGGCGGTGGCATCGGCCCGCTTCCAGTAGCCCTTCATCACCTGGGGACCGTGGAGCAGCAATTCGCCCTTCTCGCCCTCCGCGACTTCGCTCGTGCGGTCCTCGATGCTGACGAAGCGCGCGCTGGTGCCTGGGACCAGCCGGCCGATGGAGCCCGCCCGGCTGGTCCGGTCGAGCGGATTGACCGCCGCGACCGGGGAGGTTTCCGTCAGGCCGTAGCCTTCCACCAGAACGCAGCCGGTGAGCTTCTCGAAGCTCTCCTTCACCTCAACGGGCAGCGGCGCGCCGCCCGACAGGCACAATTCGATGCTGGACAGATCGTAATTCGCGGTCAGCGGCGAATTGCTGATCGCCGTGTAGATGGTCGGCACGCCCGGAAACAGCGTCACTTTCTTGCGCCTGATCGCGTCGAGCAGCGCCTTCAGTTCGAAGCGCGGCTGCAGCACCATCTCCGCGCCCAGGATGATCGACAGGTTCTGCGCCACCGTCATGGCGAACACATGAAAGAACGGCAGGACACAGAGCATCTTCTCCATGCCCGGCTGCGCCTTCTCGAAGACGCAGGACATCTGCTCGATATTGGCGGACAGGTTCCTGTGGGTCAGCATCGCGCCCTTAGGAACGCCGGTGGTGCCGCCGGTATATTGCAGGACCGCGATTGCCTCCGCCGGATCGATCTCGACCGGTTTCGGATGCGCGCCCGCATTCTGCAGGTCCGCAAAGCGGATATGCGCATCGTCCCGGGGGATGTCGGCGATTTCCCTGCGCTTGAACAGGCCGAACAGCACCTTCTTGACCGGCGGCAGGCAGAAGGTCATCGGACAGACGACGATCTTGTCGAGGGTCCTCTCCTTCCGGACCGCCTCGACCTTGTCGTAGATCACCTTCAGGTCCATCGTCACCATGATGCGCACATCCGCGTCGCGCGCCTGGAAGGCGATCTCGCGCTCGACATAGAGCGGATTGAAGTTGGCGACCGTGGCGCCGATCTTCAGGATGGCGAAATAGAAGATCGTGTAGAAGGGCGTGTTGGGCAGGCACAGGCCGACATGAACGCCGGGTCCGACGCCCATGGCCTGAAGGCCGGCCGCGGTGCTGTCGACCAGCGCGCCGAGTTCGGCATAGGTCCACACCTTGCCCATGAAATCGGCGGCCGGGCGCGATCCGTATCTCGCAACGCTGGCTTCGAGATACTCGTGTACTGGACGGGGCTCGAATGCCGCGTTCCACTCCTCCGCAGTCGTCATAACGTTCTCCAACGCGTTTTTTTCGCTTCACTGCGCGGACCGGTTGCAACTCTAATTTTTCCTGAAAATACAAAAGCTTACAGGAAAATTTCGCTCCCCGCTGCAACGGGATGTCAACAAAGCGTCACCTCTTAGGGCTTCTCCTGACATGACGCAACCTTCCGTTCACGTCAACTCGCGACGTAACGACACCCCTCCACTTTTTCCAAAGAAGACGCTCATGGGGTTAAGATAAGTTCGCCTGCAGGATTGGCAATAGCCGTGCCAAATCAGAAACTTATCCGCAGCCATGAATTTCCTGCGTAAATTACCGTTTCGGCCAGGCCCAGCGGGGCGGCTCCAGACCGTCCACGACCGTCTCCCCCAGTTCCTTGCGCAGATCGTAGCGTACGCAGCCGGTTTCTCCCGCCAGGAACGAGACGAGATCCGCCGCGTGAGAAACGACGATCACCTGCGTCTTCTCCGCCGCCTTGCTGATCAGGCGGGCAAGCGGTTCCAGGAGCACCGGATGCAGGCTGGTTTCAGGCTCGTTGAGCACGATGAGCGGCGCCGGCCGGGGCGACAGGAGCGCAGCGGTCAGAAGCAGGTAGCGCAAGGTTCCGTCGGACAGTTCGCCGGCCCGAAGCGGCCGCAGCAGCCCCTTCTGCCGCATCAGCAATTCGAAATAACCTTCGTTGACGGCAATTTCGATCGTGGCGCCGGGAAAGGCATCGTCGATGGCTTCCGCCAGCAGCCGTTCGTCGCCGATTTCCAGGATCGTCTGAAGGGCAGCCGCCAGATCGCCGCCATCCGAACTCAGGACCGGCGTCCGCGTGCCGATCTTCGGAAACCGCGCCGGGGCGTCCCGGTCGGTGCGCAGGTGGTCGTAAAACCGCCAGCCGCGCATGCGCTCGCGCATCACCAGGAGCTCCAGCCCGTCCTTCGGATCGGCCGCATGGGTCATCATGCTGTCGAAACGGGCAAGGTTCTGAACGACCGGCATCCTCTGACCCTTGCCGTCGAGCACCCGCACGGTCGGCCCGTTCCGCCCGGCGATCTCGTTGGAGCGCGACAGCGCCTCACCGGCCCAAAGCGCCTCCGCCTTGATTTCCGGATCCATCGAAAAGAAAGATCTGCCGGCATCCGCCGGAAGGCCGAGATCGATGGCATAGCCGTAATCCTCGTCCGCGAAGCCGAGCCTCAGGCTGATCACCGCCTTGCGCACGGTACCCTGAACCGGCACCTCGCCCCGCTTCATACCGCGTGAAAAGGCTTCCGGCCCCGCCCAGAGCGTCGACTGCAATCCGCCTTCCGCTGCCAGCGAGGCAATCGCCCTGCCCTGCGCCACTTCCGCCAGCAGGCGGATCGACCTGTAGAGACTCGATTTGCCCGAGCCGTTCGCCCCGGTCACCAGCGTGATCCGGTCGAGCGGCAGCACGAGGTCGCGGAGCGAGCGATAGCCGGAAACTGCGAGGGTCAGGATCATGGAATGCGGATCCGCAAACCGCTCAAGAGAGATGATGTGATTCGCAATTTCTCAACTTTTGACTGTGTAGAAACGCACGATCCGAGGGGGCCGGTCCATGTATAATCCCAAAGAAGCGATTGAAGATAGCCACGCACTCAATCTGGCAATCCTGTTTTTTGCCGGGCTGCTTGTGATCGTCACGCTCATTTTTCACCACGACGGCGCTCTGAAATACTGGCTCCTGTCGGCATTTGGCGAAACCGCTCCGGGAACCGTGGTGGAGGTTCTGCCCGCGCCCGAGGACGCAGCCGGAGTGAACCAGAGAGCGCTGGAAAGCCCGCGCAATTACCTCAAGAATCTCGACGACTGGATAAGCGGTGACCGGCTCAGGATCAGCTATTTCGTCGAGGACAATCCGCATTTTCTCACCTTCACCCTGCCGAAAGACGCAGACGGTATGGAGGCGGAGCCAACTCTTCCCGTCTCCTACCTGCCGGCGAACCCGGACATCGCATATCCCGCCGACTTTCTTTCCAGCCTCGCCTTTGACAGCAAGGCCACGATCGCGGCCTTGATTGCCGGCGCGGTTCTCGTTTTTCTCGGCTTCTGGTCGGCGAAGTCCTGGTCCCGTTTCAGACGGACCATGCGCCGGTACTGAGACTGCAATTTATCCTCAAGACCCCTGATCGACCAGTTCGAACTTGTTGACGTCGAAGACGCCGAAATCGGTGATCTTCAGATGCGGGATGACCGGCAACGGCAGGAAGGCGACCTGGAGGAAGGGTTCGGCGAGGGTGCAGCCCAGCGCCCTGGCGGCCGCCCGGAGATCTTCCAGCGCGTGTTTCACGGTCTCGAACGGCTCCAGGCTCATCAGGCCGGCAAGCTGCAGCGCAAGCTCCGCCTTGACGCCGTCGCTGTCGGCGACCGCGAAACCGCCCTTCATGGCGATCACCCGGTTGACCGCGTGCGCCATCGCCTCCTCATCCGCCCCGACGACGCAGATATTGTGGCTGTCGTGGCCAACGGAAGAGGCGATTGCGCCGCGCTGCATGCCGAAGCCGTTGACGAAGCCGAGGCCGATATTGCCGGTTCCCTTGTGGCGTTCGACGACCGCCACTTTCAGCACGTCCTGTTCCACGTCGACCAGGGTCTTGCCGCCTGCCACCGGCAGGGTCCGTTTCAGGTGCTCGGTGATGATGCGGCCCGGCACGACACCGATGACATCCGCCTCGCTGTTGCGCGCCGGTATGTTGAAATGCGCCGGCGTGACCGGCTTCACCTTGACACTGTCCAGCCCGACCGGAGGAATGACGGTTCTGGTGGCAAACACCTCGTCGCTCACCATCCTGCCGCCGCTGATCACCTTCGCCACCCGGCAGTCCTCGAAATCGCTCAGGAGCACGATGTCGGCACGCTTTCCGGGGGAGACCGAGCCCCGGTCCTTCAGGCCAAAGGCATTGGCCGCCGACCAGCTCGCCGCCCGGTAGGTATCGAGCGGCCGGATGCCCTTCGCGATCAGGCGCCGGATCATGCTGTCGAGATGGCCTTCCTCGGCGATGTCGAGCGGATTGCGGTCGTCGGTGCACAGCGCCACGAAGGCCGACAGGTCCGGCGTCAGGATCGGCGCGAGCGCGTCGAGATCCTTCGACACGGAGCCTTCGCGCATCAGGATCGTCATGCCCTTGGAGAGCTTTTCCAGCGCTTCTTCCGCCGAGGTCGCCTCGTGATCGGTGCGGATCGCCGCGGCCAGATAGCCGTTGAGCGCCAGTCCGGACACCAGGGGCGCGTGGCCGTCGATATGACCGTCCTGAAACGCGGCGAGCTTGGCCAGCACCTTCGGATCGCCCGCCAGGACGCCGGGAAAATTCATGAATTCCGCGAGCCCGATGACGTTGGGATGGTTGCGGAACGGCAGCAGGTCCGCGATTTCCAGACAGGCACCCGCGGTCTCGAAGGCGGTCGCGGGAACGCAGGAGGACAGGTTGACCCTGAGATCCATCACCGTTTCGAGCGAACTGTCGAGGAAATAGCGGATCCCCTCCGCACCGAGCACATTGGCGATCTCGTGCGGATCGCAGATGGCCGTGGTCACACCGTGCGGCAGCACGCAACGGTCGAACTCGAAAGGCGTGACCAGCGAGGATTCCACATGCAGATGCGTGTCGATAAAGCCGGGCACCGCGGTCAGCCCGGCGCCGTCGATCGTGGTTTCCGCGGAATAGTCGCCATGCGTCCCGACGATGCGGTCGCCCACGACGGCAATGTCCGTTTCGACCGTGCTCCCGTCGATCACGCTGAAGAGGCGGACATTCTTCACCACCAGATCGGCGGGCCTTTTCCCCGAGCCTGCGGCAATCGCCCGGGCGAGAAACGCTTCATCATGTTTGACCGGCATAAGCCTTCACTCCGATTCTCTTCAATGTCCATGACAATACGGAACTTGCGGTGCGCATCAACGCCTTCGCCGCAGGGCCGCCGGAAGAGCCGCCCGCCGGTTTATTTTCAGGCTCCTTTCCGGAGCCTTCGCAGATTTCTCGATGCCCTATCGCCCAAAAGCCTTACCCAAGGGCAGGTCGTCGAACCAGAAGTCGAAAAAATTTTCCATGCCAGCCAGCAAGTTACCGCAGGACACCACGGAATCCTTGCGCTGCAAAAGAGAATTGGAATTGACACCGCGGCCGTTCAGGCGAATAATTTCATCAAAGTAAATTATTCAATAACCGCCGGAAAGGCGGAACGGTGCTGGAGGAGCGAGACCGGTGGAGGAGACCCGCAAGAGCGGCCGCGGTTCGAATTCCGCGCAGCTGCGGCGGTACAATGAACGCATTGTACTACAAATTCTGCGACGCGCCAGTGAAGCTTCGAAAGCCGAGCTTGCCCGGGCGGTTCAGCTCACCAATGCCGCCATCGGCGCCATCATTCAGAACCTGATCGAGGAAGGCCTGATCGTCGAGGCCGGCAAGCGCCACGACGGCAGCAGGGGCCAGCCGGCGACCATCCTGCGGCTCGCACCCGGAGGGGCCTATTCCTTCGGCGTCCGGCTGGACCGGACCAACATGGAAACGGTCCTGATGGATTTCGCCGGCCAGATCATCGACCGCCGCCTCCACGACATGATCCTGCCTGCTCCGGAAAAGGCGCTGGAAATCCTTCTGGACGACCTCAGAAGCCTGCGCGGGCACCTGAGCGAAAAGGACCAGACACGGATTACCGGGATCGGACTGGCGCAGCCGTTCAACCTCGGTGCCTGGCTGCACGATCTCGGCCTGCCGGAAGCAGACTTCCGGAAATGGGACGATTACGACCTGGCACATGCGCTTCAGGACGCCACCGGCCTGCCGGTTTTCAGCGAAAACGACGGCACGGCCGCCGCCGTGGCCGAACTGTTCTACGGCCTGGGACGGCAGAAGGACGATTTCCTGTATCTGTTCCTGGGGCCGGCCATCGGCGGCGGCCTGATCCTGAAGGGCGACGTGGTGCGCGGCACGACGGGCAACGCCGCCGATGTCGCCATGATGCCGGTTCCCCCGAGCAGCCTGCCGACCGCCCCGCCGCCCCGGCAGAGCTTCGACCTGCTGCTCGCCCGGGCCTCGCTGGTGGCTCTCGCCCGTCACCTGGACCCGGACCATTTCCCCGAATTGGGCCGCAACGACCTGCAGGCGGCGCTCGAACGCGACGATGTCAGGTTCCGGGAATGGATGGCGGACTGTGTGGCCGCGCTCGCCCTGGCGCTACGCTCGGCTTATGCGTTGCTCGACATTCCGCTAGTGGTCATCGACGGCGACCTTGAGGATCCGTTCAGGAGCAGGTTCCGGGAAGCGCTGAACAAGGCCGTCGAGGAAGCCGCACCGGAAATGCGGCAATCGCCGGAGATCCAGATCGGCAGCTTCGGCCGCGATGCCGGAGCGATCGGCGCCGCCAGCCTGCCGCAATTCTTCAACTTCTCGCCGCGGGCAGCGATCCTGACCGGCGGGAAGGAAACCGGACCTGCAGGAGCCGGACGCACGGAGGATCGTGCCGGCTTTCCGGCAAGGGCAGCGCGGTTGGGGTCACATCTGGCCATGCCCAACCGTACGGACTGACAAAGGCCAGGGAGGAGAAACGAGAATGATCCGCAAACTACTCGCAACGGGTTCCGTTCTTGCCGTCATGGCAGCAGCCCCGGCGGCGGCTGCCGACATTTCGGCCTGCCTGATCACCAAGACGGATACCAACCCGTTCTTCGTCAAAATGAAGGAAGGCGCCACGGCCAAGGCCGAGGAACTCGGCATCGAACTGAAATCCTTCGCAGGCAAGATCGATGGCGACCATGAAACCCAGGTGGCCGCAATCGAAACCTGCATCGCCGATGGCGCCAAGGGCATCCTGCTGACCGCGTCCGACACGTCCTCGATCGTTCCGGCCGTCAAGCAGGCCCGCGACAACGGCATTCTGGTGATCGCGCTCGACACGCCGCTCGACCCGATCGACGCGGCCGACGCAACCTTCGCGACCGACAACTTCAAGGCCGGCGAGCTAATCGGCAAATGGGCCGCGGCCAGCCTCGGCGACAAGGCCGCCGACGCCAAGATCGGCATGCTCGACCTCGCCATCAGCCAGCCGACCGTCGGCGTGCTGCGCGACCAGGGCTTCCTGCAGGGCTTCGGCATCGAGCTCGGCGATCCGAAAAAATGGGGTGACGAGACCGACGCACGCATCGTCGGCAACGACGTGACCCAGGGCAATGAGGAAGGCGGCCGCCGCGCCATGGAAAACCTCCTCGCCAAGGATCCGATGATCAATGTCGTCTACACCATCAACGAGCCCGCCGCCGCTGGAGCCTTCGAGGCGCTCAAATCCATCGGCCGGGAAAACGACGTGCTGATCGTGTCCGTCGACGGCGGCTGCCCGGGCGTGCAGAACGTCAAGGACGGCATCATCGGCGCGACCTCCCAGCAATATCCGCTGCTGATGGCCTCGCTCGGCATCGAAGCCATCAAGGCCTGGGCCGACAAGGGCGAGAAACCGGAACCTTCTCCGGGCAAGGACTTCTTCGACACCGGTGTCGCGCTCGTCACCGACAAGCCGGTCGACGGCGTGGAGTCCATCGACACGGCCAAGGGCACGGATCTCTGCTGGGGCTGAGCCATCTTTCGGACCGCAACTGATAAGGGGCACGGGCGACCTTGCCCCTTTTCGACGAGATCAACGGAGGTTCAACCGGACTCGATCGAACCTCCGAAAGTTGATCGATCTTAAAGTACCGGAGCATCTTGCCTGCGTTCATTTGAACACGGGCAAGATGCTCCGGTTATTCAGAGGGTTATGGGCATGTCCTCAGACACAAAAACCGCGGACGGACCCGCGGATTTCGAAGCCGCGGCAGCGTCCGGTCCACAGACCGTCGCCGCATTCGACAGCCAGGATCACGGCCTGGGCCACAGGATCCAGCACACGCTGCATATGACCCCGTCCCTGGTCCCGCTCATCGTTCTGCTGCTTTCCATCATCGTCTTCGGCCTTCTGCTCGGGTCGAAATTCTTTTCCCCCTTCGCCCTGACCCTGATCCTGCAGCAGGTGCAGATCGTCGGCATCGTCGCCGCCGCGCAGAGCCTGGTCATCCTGACCGCCGGCATCGATCTGTCCGTCGGCGCGATCATGGTGCTGTCCTCGGTCGTCATGGGCCAGTTCACCTTCCGCTACGGCTTGCCGGTGGAATTGTCGATCCTCTGCGGCCTCGTCTGCGGCACCCTCTGCGGCTATATCAACGGCTTCCTGGTCGCCAGGGTGAAACTGCCGCCCTTCATCGTCACGCTCGGCATGTGGCAGATCGTTCTGGCGACCAATTTTCTCTATTCGGCCAATGAGACCATCCGCTCGCAGGAAATCTCAGCGGAGGCGCCTCTCTTGCAGTTCTTCGGCAACAAGGTGAATGTCGGCGGAGCGATCTTCACCTACGGCGTCATCTTCATGGTGCTGCTCGTGCTGGTGCTGGCCTATGCCCTGCGCCACACCGCCTGGGGACGCCACGTCTATGCCGTCGGCGACGATCCCGAAGCCGCCCAGCTTTCCGGCGTTCAGGTCAAGAAAACGCTGATTTCCGTCTATATGCTCTCAGGGCTCATTTGCGCCTTCGCGGGCTGGGCGATGATCGGCCGGATCGGCTCGGTTTCGCCGACCACAGGCCAGCTCGCCAATATCGAATCCATCACCGCCGTGGTGATCGGCGGCATCTCCCTCTTCGGCGGCAGGGGGTCGATCCTGGGCACCCTGTTCGGCGCCCTGATCGTCGGCGTGTTCACTCTCGGCCTGCGCCTGCTCGGCGCCGACGCCCAGTGGACCTATCTGCTCATCGGATTGCTGATCATTGCAGCGGTCGCGGTCGATCAGTGGATCAGAAAGGTATCGGTCTGATGGAACCCGTTCTCGAAGCCCGCAAGCTGACCAAGCGCTATGGCCGCGTCGTGGCCATGGACCGCACCGATTTCGAACTCTATCCGGGAGAAATCCTCGGCGTGATCGGCGACAACGGCGCGGGGAAGTCCACGCTCATCAAGGCGCTCAGCGGCGCGGTGCAGCCTGACGGCGGGGAGATCCTGCTCGACGGCAGGCCCGTGCATTTCACCTCTCCGATCGACGCGCGCGACGCGGGCATCGAGACGGTCTACCAGACGCTCGCCATGTCCCCTGCCCTGTCGATCACCGACAACATGTTCATGGGGCGGGAACTGCGCAAGCCGGGGTTCCGCGGCAGGTGGCTGCGCCAGCTCGACCGTAAGCGCATGGAGGAGATCGCCCGCGACAAGCTCAGCGAACTCGGGCTGCTGACCATCCAGAACATCAACCAGGCGGTGGAGACCCTGTCCGGCGGCCAGCGCCAGGGCGTCGCGGTCGCCCGGGCAGCCGCATTCGGCTCCAAGGTGATCATCATGGACGAGCCGACGGCGGCACTCGGCGTGAAGGAAAGCCGGCGCGTGCTCGAACTGATCAAGGACGTCAGGGCCCGCGGCCTGCCGATCGTCCTGATCAGCCACAACATGCCGCATGTGTTCGAAGTGGCCGACCGCATTCACATTCACCGCCTCGGCAAGCGGGCCTGCGTGATCAAGCCCTCGGACTTCACCATGTCCGACGCGGTGGCGATCATGACCGGCGCCATGGATCCTCCGGAAGGCCTCGCCGCCTAGGGTCGGGAGCTGAACTGCCTAGATATCGCTCAGTCCGCACCATTGCCTTTTAGGGGGGCTGGCAATAAACACCAGACCGACCGGTCTCAGCTTTGCTGGAGCCCGTCCGGTGATTTCGCGGACAAGCCCCTCAGCACCCCGGGATCGATCGGCTTGCCTGCTTTCAAAACGAAAGCAGGCTGATCCAGAGAAACCGACAAACTGTTTGGACAATCGATGTTTCTGATTTGCGGTGAAGCGCTGTTCGATCTCTTCGGCGAATCCACTTCGGACGACAGCCTTTCCTTCGACGCCCGCATTGGCGGTTCGCCCTTCAACGTCGCCATGGGACTGGCGCGGCTGGAAGCGGACGCCGCGTTTTTCGGCGGCATCTCGAAGGATGCCTTTGGCGAAAAACTGGTCCAGAAACTGCGCTCCGAGGGCGTTTCCGACGCCTACATCCTGAGGACCGATTACCTGACGACCCTGAGCGTGGTGCAGAAGGACGATCACGGCAAACCCGCCTATACATTCTATGGTTCCGAAGCGGCCGACCGCATGATCACCGTTGAGGATCTGCCGGATTTCGCCGAGCCGCCACTCTTCCTGCATATCGGCTCCTACACGGCCATGGTGGAACCGGTCGCGACCGCCTTCCGGGCCCTGATCGAGCGCGAGAAGCGCAATACGCTGATCTCGTTCGATCCCAATATCCGCCCGACCGTCGTCGCCGACATGGCGCGCTGGCGGAAAAACACCGAAGCGCTGGTCCCCCTGACCGACGTCGTCAAGGTCAGTGACGAGGATCTGGCGCTGATCGCGCCGGGAGAAAAGATCGCCGACATCGCCCGCAACTGGCTTGCGCTCGGTGCGGGACTTGTGATCGTCACCAAGGGCGTCGACGGCGCGGAAGCCTTTACCCGGACCACCGAAACCGGTTGCCCCGGCATCAAGGTGGATGTCGAAGACACCGTCGGAGCCGGCGACACCTTCCAGGCGGCCCTGCTGGCCGGGCTGAAGGAAATGGGCGCGACCGACCGCAACGCGCTTGCCGCCCTCGACGAAGCCGGGCTGAAGCGCCTTCTTGAATTCGCCGTCAGCGCGGCGGCCGTCACCTGCTCCCGGCGCGGGGCCGACCTCCCCCGCAGGAGCGAACTGGAAAAAGAATGGGCCACCTTGAAATGAGGGGCTGACAAGGAAATTAAATCGATTTAAAACCCCGTTCGATTCTGGTTGCGGCATTGGCGATCCGTGACAGACTGCTGTTTAGAAGGGATGTGTGTATGGCGGTACGCGTCATTGAAGTTGAAGAATTCGACCTGGTCGTATTCGGAGCATCCGGAGACCTTGCCCACCGCAAGCTGCTGCCGGCCCTTTATCACAGGGATGCCGACGGCCAGCTGCCGGCAAATGCCCGCATCGTCTGCAGCGCCCGCCGCGACTATTCCGACGACGACTACCGCGACTACGCCAGGGAAGCCCTCAAGGAACACGTCAAGGATCTGGAAGACAAGGCTCTGGACCAGTTCCTGGAGCGCATCCGCTATGTGAAGATCGACATCGCGACCGGCAAGGGGTTCGCGGATCTCAAGACCGTTCTCGACGAGCGGGAGGACGTCGTCCGCGCTTTTTATCTGGCGGTCGGCCCGGATCTGTTCGGCACGATCTGCGAATATCTGGGTGAAGTCGGAGTCGTCAACGACCATTCCCGCGTGGTGATCGAAAAACCCATCGGCAAGGACGGCGCTTCGGCAAAGGCGCTGAACGACACGGTCGGCAAGGTCTTCAAGGAAGAGCAGATCTTCCGTATCGACCATTACCTCGGCAAGGAAACCGTCCAGAACCTGATGGCACTGCGTTTCGCCAACGCTCTCTTCGAACCGCTCTGGAACGCCGCCCATATCGATCATGTGCAGATCACGGTCGCTGAATCGCTCGGCGTCGGCGGGCGCGCCGGCTATTACGACACGGCCGGCGCCCTCAGGGACATGATCCAGAACCACCTGCTGCAGTTGCTGTGCCTCGTCGCCATGGAACCGCCGGAATCCATGAACGCCGACAGCGTGCGCGACGAGAAGCTGAAGGTCCTGAAGGCGCTCGCCCCGATCAACGAACAGAATGCCGACAAGCTGACCGTTCGCGGCCAATACCGCGCCGGAGCCTCCGCCGGTGGTGCCGTTCCGGGCTATCTGGAGGAACTCGGCGACGACGAGAGCCGGACGGAAACCTTCGTCGCTCTGAAGGCGGACATCGCCAATTGGCGGTGGGCCGGGGTGCCGTTCTACCTGCGCACGGGAAAACGCCTGGCCGCGCGCGTTTCCGAAATCGTCGTGCAGTTCCAGCCGATCCCGCATTCCATCTTCGACGCCGAAGCCGGTGCGATCACCGCCAACCGCCTGATCATCCGCCTGCAGCCGGACGAGGGCGTGCAGATGCAGATCATGATCAAGGACCCGGGCCCGGGCGGCATGCGCCTGCGCCAGGTGCCCCTCGACATGAGCTTCGCCGACGCCTTCAAGGTGCGCAATCCGGACGCCTACGAGCGCCTGATCATGGACGTCATCCGCGGCAACCAGACGCTGTTCATGCGCCGCGACGAGGTGGACGCCGCCTGGGCGTGGATCGACCCGATCCTGGCCGCCTGGGCCGCCACGAAGGACACGCCGAAAGGCTACACGGCCGGCACCTGGGGACCGTCCGCCTCCATTGCGCTGGTCGAGCGTGACGGCCGCACCTGGGCGGAAGACGACAGCAACTAGACGGGTATCACTTGGCGGCGCCGCCCAGTGATACCCCTGCACTTTAATCGATTAGAGGGCTGCATCGGATCAACCTTGCCCTATCTGCCCAGAGAGAAGACACAGCCAGACCGGCCTTCCGGTTAGCAAAGGACTTGAAGCCATGACCATCCAGGATCGCATCGGCGACGTTACCGAACGGATCGTCAAACGCAGCCATGACAGCCGCTCCACCTACCTGGAACGGATCGGCAAGGCTGCTGAAAAAGGCCCGCAGCGCTCGCGCCTGTCCTGCGGCAACCTTGCGCACGGTTTCGCCGCCTGCGGTGTTTCCGACAAGCAGGCGCTGTCCGGCGATGTCGTGGCGAACCTCGGCATCATCACCGCCTATAACGACATGCTGTCGGCGCATCAGCCCTACGAGACCTATCCGGCGCTGATCCGCGACGCGGCCCACGAGGCCGGCGCGGTCGCCCAGGTGGCCGGGGGCGTTCCCGCCATGTGCGACGGCGTCACCCAGGGCCAGGAGGGTATGGAACTGTCGCTGTTTTCCCGCGACATCATCGCCATGGCAGCCGCCGTCGGCCTGTCGCACCAGATGTTCGACGCCGCCGTCTTCCTCGGCATCTGCGACAAGATCGTTCCGGGCCTTGCCATCGCTGCGCTCTCCTTCGGCCATCTTCCGGCGGTGTTCATTCCCGCCGGCCCGATGACGACCGGCATCTCGAACGACGAAAAGGCCAAGATCCGCCAGCTCTATGCGGAGGGCAAGGTCGGCCGCGAGGCGCTGCTGGAGAGCGAATCCCGCGCCTATCACGGACCCGGCACCTGCACTTTCTACGGCACGGCCAATTCCAACCAGATGCTGATGGAGATCATGGGCCTGCACATGCCCGGTGCCTCCTTCGTCAATCCGGGCACGCCCTTGCGCGACGCGCTGACGAAGGAAGCCGCCAAGCGGGCGCTGGCGATCTCCGCGCTCGGCAACGAATACACGCCCGCCGGCGAGGTCATCGACGAGAAGGCCATCGTCAACGGCGTCGTCGGCCTGCATGCCACGGGCGGATCCACCAACCATACCATGCATCTGGTCGCCATCGCAGCGGCTGCGGGCATCAAGCTCACCTGGGACGACATTTCCGCGCTCTCCGACGTGGTGCCGCTGCTCGCCCGCGTCTATCCGAACGGCAAGGCCGACGTGAACCATTTCCAGGCGGCCGGCGGCCTCGCCTTCCTGATCCGCGAACTCCTGTCCGAAGGCTATCTGCACCAGGATGTGAAGACCGTCTACGGAACCGATCTTTCGGGCTACACGGTCGAGGCCAAGCTCGACGCGGACGGCACGGTCCGGCGCGAAACCGCGCCGCAAGCGTCCGGCGACGAGACGGTTCTGGCACCGGTCTCTGCCCCCTTCCAGCCGACCGGCGGGCTGAAGATGCTCACCGGCAATTTCGGCAAGGCGGTCATCAAGATCTCGGCTGTCGCGAAAGAACGGCACGTCATCGAGGCTCCCGCCCGCGTCTTCCACTCCCAGGAGGATTTCCTGGCGGCCTTCAACAACAAGGAACTGACCGGCGACGTCGCCGCCGTCGTCCGCTTCCAGGGCCCCAAGGCCTGCGGCATGCCGGAACTGCACAAGCTGACGCCCTGCCTCGGCATCCTGCAGGACCGTGGGCACAAGGTCGCGCTGATCACCGACGGACGCATGTCCGGCGCGTCCGGCAAGGTTCCGGCCGCCATTCACGTGACGCCGGAAGCCGCAGCCGGCGGCCCGATCGCCAGGATCCGCGACGGCGACATGATCCGCATCGACGCAGTCACAGGCGAATTGAAGGTGCTTGTGGACGAAGCCGAGTTCAACGCCCGCCCGGCCGCGGAGGCCGATCTGAGCGACCATCAGTTCGGCGTCGGCCGCGACCTGTTCGCCGCCTTCCGCGCCAATGTCGGCACGCCGGACACCGGCGCGCACGTGTTTAGAGGGTGAAGATCGAGGTAGCGGCTGGGCTGTGGTCACCATTTCACGTTTGGCAACGCCGCCCCGGCCTAGAGCATCCTGCGTTCAAGCGAACGCAGACAAGATGCTCTAGCATATTGAGAGCGATCAACTTTTGGACGTTCGACCGATTCCGGTTGAACGTCCGTTGATCTAGAGCCGGGGCCGGAGAGCATCGCCAAGGTCCCGGATCAGGTCCGGGACGGCACTGTGGACATGGCGTAGCAGTTCAATTCATTCGGCCCGCATCCGCCGAAACGGGCGCAAGGGCGGCAGGTTTGAGAAATCGGAGGGAAGATGGCCCAGGACATAGAAAAAATCGAACAGGTGATGTGCGCCGCCCCGGTGATCCCGGTTCTGGTCGTGGAAGACCCGAAAAAGGCCGTGCCGATGGCCGAGGCACTGGTGCGCGGCGGCCTGCCGGCGATCGAGATCACCTTGCGCACGCCGCATGCGCTCGAGGCGATCGACGCGGTCAACGAACATGTGGAAGGCGCCATCGTCGGCGCGGGCACCGTTCTGGACGGCAAGCAATATGACGAAGCGGTGTCCGCCGGCGCCCGTTTCATCGTTTCCCCCGGCGCGACCCAGGCCCTGCTCGATGCGGCGGACCTGCACAGCGTGCCGCTTCTGCCCGGCGCGGCCACGGCTTCCGAAGTCATGTTCCTGCTGGAACGCGGCTACAAGCGCATGAAGTTTTTCCCGGCGGAACAAGCCGGCGGCGCCGGCTTTCTGAAGTCCCTCTCCTCGCCGCTGGCGGGCGCCAAATTCTGTCCGACCGGCGGGGTCAGTCTGGACAAGGCGCCGGACTATCTCAAGCTGCCGAACGTCCTGTGTGTCGGCGGCTCCTGGATCGCGGATGCAAAGGCGATCGCCTCGGAAGACTGGAGCGGCATCGAGAAACGCGCCCGGGCCGCGACCGGTCTACAAGTTTAACTTTGCCGAACGGGAAGGAAAAGCCGGGCGGATGAACCGCGGCTCAGACTGCTGACAAAGGCACTCCCTCGCCGTCGTCATCCCGGCCAAGCGTTAGCGCAGAGCCGGGATCGGAGAGGCACAAGTCTTTGCCAGCGCAATTTCTTTTCCACCGACAGCCCCAGGTTCCCCGATCCCGGATCTTCGCTGCGCTGCGTCCGGGATGACGATCTGGAGGTTTGTCGGCAAACAAACTGAGCCGGGCGGATGAACCGCCCGGCTCTTCTTGTCTGGCCGGTCCGTCAGTGACGGCTGGCCCATTCGTCGATTTCACGCTCGGCTTCGTCGCGAGACTTGCCGTAGAGCTCCTGGATCTTGCCGGCAAGCTGCTCGCGATTGCCTTCGATCCGGTCCAGGTCGTCGTCGGTCAGCTTGCCCCACTGTTCCTGGGCCTTGCCTTTGACCTGCTTCCAGTTGCCTTGAATGATATCCCAGTTCATCGTTTCACTCCTGTTGAGGGCAGTCCGGATATCCGGCCTCGGTTTCTGCCGGCCGGCTGCCGTTGCGGTGCGAGTTTCAGAAGATGCCGGACGGTCCTTGTGCTGCCGTCCGTTTTTTAAAAGGCCGCTCGACGGTTAAGTGTGGGCGGAGTGCCGTCGAGCGGCCTTGCCGGGCTGCTCGGGAGAGGACCCCGAAGCAGCCCAAGCCCTTACTTAGTGGGTGTCCTCGTAGGCCGGCTGGGCTTCGAGCTGCTCCTTGGTGGCGCCGACATAGATGCGCAGGTCGTCACCGTCTTCGTCGCGAATGATCTGCAGCTCGTCGAAGGTCACGGCGACCTCCTTCTCGCCGATGCCGAGGAAACCGCCGACATCCAGGATGACCTTCTGGATCTTGCCGTCATCGGACATGATCAGACTGTCGACTTCGCCGATATTTTCGTCGTTGGCGTCATAAACCGCGGCTTCCTGGAAATCCTCGGCCGTCAGTTCCTCGACCTTCGCGGCCGTGTAACCTTCCTTCTCCACCTCTGCTCGCGGCAGCAGCGGACGGCCATCGGCGTCGGAGCCCGACACCATCGCGGTCTCGGTCGCGTCAGCCGGCTTTTTCGTCATCTCGGTGGATGCCGTCTTGTCAGCCATGTGATCGGGATCTTCATAAGCCGGGGCTTCGGTCAGGACGTCCTTGTTGGCATTCACCACCAGGAAGAAATCGTCCGGGTCATCCTGCTCGCGGACAACCTTGATCTGGTCCATCGGCAGCGCGATGTCCTTCTCGCCGATGCCGAGGAAACCGCCGACACCCAGAATGACCGCCTTCACCGAACCGTCGAAACCCAGGATAACGTCATCGACTTCACCGATATCGTCCCAGTCCTGCTCTTCGCCGGCTTGAGCGTGATAGTCTTCGCTGAACCGGTCATAGTCTTTCTCGACCGAATAAATCCGCATGCCGATCAGGTCAGATGCGCGGATGTCGTTTATCTGAGCGGATTGCTGGAATTCATAAGTCTGAAGGGGTTTTACTTCATTTGCCGCGTAAACTGCCGTAGACAGCATCAGGCTCATCGCGGTTGCCGTAACAATCCGTTTCATTTTCTTCATCCTCACGCAGTAATTTGTTGAGACCGCCTTCGTCTGTGTTATTGTCGACGAGGCGGTTACTGGGAGAACTATCGAGATCGGGAGAAGTTCCGGAACAATTTCTTTTTTTTGAAGACGGCCGGAAAAGAAGTGGCAAACCCTGGTGCGGCGGCCGGTTGCCGCCCGGCGGCGATGGGCCGAAGCCGGCTGCCGGCCGTCTCCCAAGACCTATGTCAGGCGTCTTCCGCCTCGCCGGCCGTTTCCGGAGAACCGGCTTCCGGCTCCTTGTCGCTTTCCTCGAGCGTCCGGTTCCACAGGAGCCGCATGCCCGCGGAGGTCTCGGTCCGCCAGGCAAACTCGGCGACCACCGGCCTCTCGAATTTCTTCATGGTCAGCAGCACTTCGTCCGGCAGCGCGGCCAGTCCCTTGGCGGTCACCCGGCAACCGTTATTGCCGGCATCGACGATTGTCCCACTGATCTCGGTAATGCCTTCCAGATCCGCGATCTTCACCGGAATGCTGACATTGTTGCGTTTCTCGCGGCGCTTGTCGGTGACGACCTTGTCGCTCTTGGGAAAGACGACGGCCGCATCATTGCCCTTCACCGAGGTCACCTGGGCCTTGACCAGCTTGCCCGCCTCCCCGGCCCGGATGCCGATGTTCTTGTAGAGCTCGTTGATGTCCGGCGATGTCAGGCAGCAGCCCCATTCGCTGACGTTGGATATCACGGCATTGATCACGGCGAGATTGTCGAAATCCACCACCAGGGCGTCTTCTTCCGCATCGGGCCGATCCTGAAGATGAGCCAGGCCGTGTTTTTTGGTTTCACCGTTCATGACACAACCCTACGCCTGCAGACTTGCAATTCGCTTAATAAAAAGGCAGCCGAAACATATTTCCGGTTTGCGGACGGGTTTCTCCGGCACAACAGGGGGTGGAGAAAACCGCTGCGGAACTTCGGCTGTTTCCGCGCTCCGTTCCGGAATTTCTTCTCCCCCTTGAGAAATTGCTATGCTATCTGATGCCCGGCGCCCGCGAGGCGCGGATTGCGGTGAATTCAATTGATTTAAGGGGATGTTTCATGGCGCACGAGGCAGCTTTTCAATCACTCGGCCAACAGGCCGAACACTTGAAAGACACCACGCTCCGGGACCTGTTCGCGGCCGACCCCGACCGGTTCGACACCTTCAGCGCCCGCTTTGACGACCTGCTCCTCGATTACTCCAAGTCCCGGATCGATGCCCGGGCGCACGAACTCCTGCTCGAGCTCGCGAAAGCCGCCGATATCGAAGGCCGGCGCGCGGCGATGTTTGCCGGTGAGAAGATCAACGCCACCGAAAAGCGCGCCGTGCTGCACACCGCCCTGCGCAACCGGTCCGAAGACCCCGTTCTGGTGGATGGCGAGGACGTGATGCCGGACGTGCGCGCGGTGCTGGACGCCATGGCGGATTTCTCGGAAGCCGTCCGCTCGGGCGACCTCACCTCCTCGACGGGAGCGCCCTTCACCGACGTCGTCAATATCGGCATCGGCGGCTCGGACCTCGGCCCGGCGATGACGACGCTGGCGCTTGCCCCCTATCACGACGGCCCGGACCTGCACTATGTCTCCAATGTCGACGGCGCACATATCGCCGACACGCTGGAAAAGCTCGATCCGGCGACCACGCTGATCATCGTGGCGTCGAAGACATTCACCACCGTCGAGACCATGACCAACGCCCAGACCGCGCGCAAATGGATCGCCGGCGCCCTGGGCGAGGACGCGGTGGGCGATCACTTCGCCGCCGTCTCCACGGCGCTCGACAAGGTCGCGGCCTTCGGCATCGACCAGGCCCGCGTCTTCGGCTTCTGGGACTGGGTTGGCGGGCGCTATTCCGTCTGGTCCGCCATCGGCCTGCCGCTGATGATCGCCATCGGTCCGGATGCCTTCACGGATTTCCTGGAAGGTGCCCACGCGATGGACACTCATTTCAGGGACGCGCCGCTGTCGGAAAATCTTCCGGTCCTGATGGCGCTGATCGGCGTGTGGAACCGGGACGTGCTCGGCCTTTCGGCCCGCGCGGTCCTGCCCTACGACCAGCGGCTCGCCCGGCTGCCGGCCTATCTTCAGCAGCTCGACATGGAATCCAACGGCAAGCGGGTGAAGCTCGACGGCAGCCCGGTGAGCGAGGAAACCGGCCCGCTCGTCTGGGGCGAACCCGGCACCAACGGCCAGCACGCCTTCTACCAGCTTCTGCACCAGGGCACGACGGTGATCCCTTGCGAGTTTCTGGTTGCCGCCAACGGGCACGAGGACGACCTGAAACACCATCACGACCTGCTGGTCGCAAATTGCCTGGCCCAGTCGGAAGCCCTGATGCTCGGGCGGACCCTGGAGGAAGCGAAGACCCTGCTGACGGCCTCCGGCATGTCCGCGGACGACGTCGAACGGCTTGCGCCGCACAAGGTGTTTCCCGGCAACCGCCCCTCGGTCACGCTCGTTCACGACAGGCTCACCCCCTTCGCGCTCGGGCGCCTGATCGCCCTTTACGAGCATCGGGTGTTCGTCGAAGGTGTGATCTGGGGAATCAACTCCTTCGACCAGTGGGGCGTGGAACTCGGCAAGGAACTGGCGACAGCCCTCCTGCCGATGGTCAAGGGGGAGGTTTCCGCGGGATCGAAGGATTCTTCGACCAAAGGCCTGCTTGCGGCGCTGAAAAACCAAGCTTAGGGAACATTTACGGCTATCCGACGTTATATAACCGGATCGGTTCGCCATATTTTCGCCTTGGCGTGGCTATCTGGTTCACTTTGTTGAAGAACTCTGACTGGAATTTCATTTTCACCGCTGGCCGGTTGCGGCAATGATGGATTGCCCCGAACTGGAAAGCAGCTTACCTTCGGTGAAACATGTATGGAAGAACGCACCGCTGCGGGCGGTTCGAAAGGGAGATGACTTGATGAAGAAGCTTGTTCTGCTTGCAGCCGTCGGCTTAGCACTCGCCGGATGCCAGTCTGACAGCCAGCGCGACCGTGCCCTTGTTGGCGGCGGTCTCGGCGCGGCGACCGGCGCGGCAATCGGTGCCGCTGCAACGGGTGATGTCGGCGGAGCTCTGGTCGGCGGTGCCATCGGTGCTGCGGGCGGTGCGATCGTCGGCGGCGCCACGACCCCGAAGAACTGTGTCGCCTATGACCGCTACGGCAACCCCTACCGGGTCGCATGCCCGTAATATTATGTGATAAACATTTTATTTCGGCATTTGGGCCGGCAGGAAGAACGTGATGAAAAAAATATTCCTGGTTGCTGCAGCAGCCGCCCTCCTGGCAGGTTGCCAGTCTGACAGTCAAACGGACCGCGCCCTTGTCGGCGGTGGTCTCGGTGCAGCAACCGGTGCCATCATCGGCGCAGCAGCCGGCAACGGCGTGGGCCCCGCCCTCGCCGGTGCCGCGATCGGCGCCGCAGGCGGCGCCATTGTCGGCGCGGCCACGACGCCGAAAAACTGCGTCGCCTATGACCGATACGGCAACCCTTACCGGGTCGCCTGCCCGTAACAGCAGGTCTTGGATAAACACCGGACCGGTAATCGTCTGTTAACCATAAATCTCCACCCTTGGCGGATGTCTGTTTTCGCGAAGGGATTCAGGATGAAACCCATTCTAGGGGCAGTAGCCCTCGCCTGCCTTCTGGCGGGCTGCGCCAATACCGAAAGCCAGCGGGACCGGATGCTGATCGGCGCCGGGCTCGGAGCAGCGACCGGCGCCACGATCGGCGCCGTCGCCGGATCGACCGTGAACGCCTCACTCGCGGGTGCCGCCCTCGGCGCCATCGGCGGCGGTCTGGTCGGCGTCGTCACCACCCCGCGCAACTGCATCGCCCATGACGAATACGGCACGCCCTACAAGGTGCGCTGCCCGTGATCTGACAAGTCGGGAAACACAAAAAGCCGGTTCCTGGAACCGGCTTTTTTCGTGGGCAAGCCCTGTGGATTTCCACGCTCCCTCCGGTCATGCCATGACTTGGCCCGTTGGTGTCCGGTTGAAATTGGCTTAGCAGTCACAACAGGCTGTGATTTATGGACTTATCCCATTTCCGGGCTGTCAGGACTTTGGAAGGCTTCGCCGCATGCTCCCCTCTCCCCCCTTGCGGGAGAGAGATGTCTCCGGCAGGAGACAGAGGGGGGGGTAAAGCGGTTCCACGAACTCGAAAAACCCTTGTCTGACGAGAGGTTGCCCCCCTCTGTCAGCTTTGCTGACATCTCCCCCTCAAGGGGGGAGAGAGGTGCAAGACCCGCAATCCGAGACCTCATCGAAGGCCGCTCCTGAACCCGACACCAGTGGGCTTGACCGTCGTATCCTCTATCCCGGCTCGCGTTCCGCTTGGCCGGAATGACACGTTTTCTGCCAAGCCAGACTATCCACTTTGTGCCGTCCCGGACTTGATCCGGGACCTTTGCACAGTCCGGGAGAGGCCGCCGGATCAGGTCCGGGGCTGCCAATCCCGATGGCTGGCTGCCTCAGGCTGCCTGGCTGGCCTTTTCCTGCGTCAGCGCGGTGGCCGGATCGACATAGTCGTAACCGAGCGCGGAGGCCACGGCCTGGCAGGTCACCTGGCCGCCGATGACATTCAGGCCCGGCAGGAAATACGGGTCGTCGAGAAGCGCCTTCTTCGCGCCCTTGTCGGCGAGCGCCAGCGCGAACGGCAGCGTCGCGTTGTTCAGCGCATGGGTGGAGGTCTTCGGCACGGCGCCCGGCATGTTGGCGACGCAGTAATGCACCACGCCGTCGACGATATAGGTCGGGTCGGAGTGGGTCGTCGCCTTGGAGGTCTCGAAGCAGCCGCCCTGGTCGATGGCGACATCCACCAGCACGGAACCCGGCTTCATCCGGCGGACGAGATCTTCGGAGACCAGCTTCGGAGCGGCGGCTCCGGCGACCAGCACCGCGCCGATCACAAGGTCGGCTTCCAGAACCTGGGCCTCCAGCGCGGCCTTGGTGGAATAGACGGTCTTCAGCGCCGGGCCGAAGGTCTGGGCCAGGTTGCCGAGGACGGCCGTGCTGCGGTCGAGAACGGTGACATCCGCGCCGAGGCCGATCGCCATGGTGATGGCATGCGATCCGACGACGCCGCCGCCGATCACGACGACCTTCGCCGGCTCGACGCCGGGCACGCCGCCGATCAGCGTGCCGGAGCCGCCATGGGCCTTTTCCAGCGCCTTGGCGCCGGCGATGACGGACAGACGACCCGCGACCTGGGACATGGGCACCAGAAGCGGCAGGCCGCCCTTTGCGTCCACCACGGTTTCATAGGCGATGCAGGTCGCGCCGGACTTGACCAGATCGGCGGTCTGCGCCGCATCCGGCGCAAGGTGCAGGTAGGTAAACAGGATATGGTCCGGACGCAGCATGGCCCGTTCGACCGCCTGCGGTTCCTTCACCTTGACGATCATCTGCGCCGCGTCGAACACCTCCCTGGCGCCCGGCAGGATTTTCGCGCCGGCAGCCTCGTAATCCGCGTCGCTCGCCCCGATGCCGGCACCGGCATTGGTCTCGACAACGACCTCATGCCCGTGCGCGACCATCTCGTGGACGCTGTCGGGGGTCAGGCCGACCCGGTATTCGTGGTTCTTGATTTCCTTCGGCACACCAATGCGCATGATCCCAACTCCTCTGGAAGCATTTTGATTGGTTTTGAGTCTACGCCTCCCGGCGTCGAATGTGCTTGCGTTCACCCCGCCCCGAAGCGAGGTCGATGCAATTTTCTTGCGTTAACTGGACAGTTAATCGAATTTTCTGCTAGAAATGACTTGAATGCCAGCGAATTGTGCGACGCAACAAATGAAACTCGACCGTCTCGACCGGAAAATCCTCAGCGTCCTGCAAAGCGACGGCCGCATCGCCAACGCGGACCTTGCCGAGCAGGTGGGCCTGTCCGCGTCCGCCTGCCTGCGGCGCGTGCGGGCGCTGGAAGAGGCGGGCGTCATCGAGAAATACGTGGCGCTGCTCGACCAGCGCAAGCTCGGCCGGCGCATGGATATCTTCGTCGAGATCTCGCTCACCGGCCAGTCCAGGGAGACGCTGGAGAATTTCGAACGCGCCGTCGCGCGCTCCAGTGAAATCATGGAATGTTTCCTGATGGCGGGCGACGCGGATTACATCCTCAGGCTCACCGCCGAGGACCCGGTCGATTTCGAGCGCATCCACCGCGACCACCTGGCCCGCCTGCCCGGCGTGCTCAGAATGAAATCCTCCTTCGCCATCCGGCCCATCGTGCGGCGCACCGCAATCCCGCTCGACAGGGACGGCTAGGCCGGATAGCGATCGACTTAGCCGCGCTGACCGGTCGAAGTCCATCTGCATGCTTCTATCTATGAAGTTTTCCTGTCCCGAGCTGTCAGGACTTCGGGAAGCACAGCCGCCCGCTCCCTCTCCCATTGCGGACAGAGCTATGGCACATGGCAGTGCTTGACTCCCTCTCCCGTTGGGAGAGGGTTGGGGTGAGGGGTTAAAACGTCGGAAAATATGGAGGGGCATACCCCCTCACCCGGAGCTGCGCTCCGACCTCTCCCCATGGGAGAGGTTACCGGGACCTATCACTGACATTTTCAGTCAACTACGTTAGCCCTGCCCGCAAAGGGGAAGATAGGAGTCCGATGCAAGCCCTGAGACCATCTCCATGATTTCACAGCCGGTCCCAGCGCGAGGCACCATGCAGTCTCGACGCCGGTTGCGCTGGCGGCTATAGTCCGCTTCCGTTCGATTGCCTGTCCTTCAAGGAACCCGCCCCGGTGTCCCACACGATTACCCGCTTTCTCGATACCACCTATCAGCTTGCCGAATGCCCGACCTGGGACGACAGAAAGAACCGCCTGCTGTGGGCCGACATCCAGGGCCGCACCATCCAGTCGATGGACTGGGCGAGCCGGGAGATCGTCACCTGGCACTTCGACAACGAGGTCGGCTCCTTCGGCCTGACGGAAGACGACCGGCTGGTGGTGGCTGTCTGGGACAAGGTCCTGCTGTTCGATCCCGAAACCGGCGCGAGCGAGGTTCTGGCCGAAGTCCAGGCGGACGAGCCGCGCACGCGGCTGAACGACGGCAAGGTCGGCCCGGACGGCGCTTTCTGGGTCGGCACCATGGACACCAATTCCCCGCGCGAACCGATCGCCGGCCTCTACCGGGTCGACGCCGGCGGCGACGTCGCCGAGATCCGGGATGAACTCCAGTGTTCCAACGGCCTCGCCTGGACGCCGGACGGCACCTACATGTACCACGCCGACAGTTCCCCGGGCTGGATCGAATATTACAGCTTCGATCCGGCGACCGGTGCGCTCGGCTCCAAGATGCTCTATGCCCAGCAGACCAACGAGACCGGCCGGCCCGACGGCGCGACCGTCGACGCGGACGGTAATTACTGGAGCGCCGGCGTCTCCGCCGGACTGCTGAACTGCTTCGCGCCCGACGGCAACCTGCTGCACGCCATCAGGATGCCGGTCGACAAGCCGACCATGCCCTGCTTCTGCGGCCCAGATCTGGACCACCTGATCGTCACCAGCATCAAGCAACCTGCTGACCCGACCGCCATCGAACCTGACACGCTGTCCGGCGGCCTGTTCCTGGTGGATGGCCACGGGCAAAAGGGATTGAAGACATACCGGTTCAAGGTCTGATCACGACTGCAGCAGAGCCGCGAACCCGTACAGGCTATGGCAACGGGCAAGGCCCGGCGAGCCCGCTTGAATTCCCGGCAACGCCTAGTTCGAAGCCTCGCTTCGGGCGCCGCAATTCCTCAGCGCCTCGATCACCTGTTCGGCCCTGACACCGGGCACCTGGATCTTGGTTTCTCCGAACAGGTGCACCACGGCGGTTTCGCCGTTGCCGGTGTTTTCGTTGTAGATGCGCACCGACTGGTCCTCCGGAATCAGCACCGCCATGGCCCCGCCCTCCACGGAAAGCAGGATGGACGACGCGACGAGCGTACAAATCATCATCTGACCATTCGCTTCCTGCTGGAAGTTCAGTAGCGGCAGCCGCTGACCCGGATCGGGCGCCAGACGGTTTGCGCGGGCTGGACGAGCACCTGGCGGCTGACCGTCTTGTAGACGGCCGGGCTCTTCACCACGCGGCTCGTCGCCGGCTGAACCAGAACCTTTTCCTTGACGGTGCCGTAGATGGCCGGCTGGCGGACGGCGACCTTGGAGGCCGGCTGAACCAGAACCTGCTGGCCGACCGTCTTGTAGACGGCGGGATGCTTTACCTTGCAGAGAACCTTGCGGCCCTTGATCACCCGGTATTCCCAGCCGATGCTGGCCGGCTGCACCTGAACTTTCCGATACTGCGTCTGATAGACGGCTGGGGACGTGCGATAGCTGACGCTGCCCGGCTGCACCACGACGCGCCGGGTCCGATAGCTGTAGACCGCGGGCTCGCGTACCACGTAACTGCTGGCGGGCTGGACCAGAACCTGCTTCTGAACGGTCCTGTAGACCGGCGGCACCGTTGCCTGCTCGTAGCAGGAAAGGGCGTGCCCTCCCGCCGAAACCGTCGTGGCGAGCATTGGGCTTATCAACAGTGCGGCAGCCGCACTCCGGAAGCCGTGACGCATGAACCTGTCCCCCAGTCTTACCCGGGCATTTCCGTGCCGGAATATGCCCCGCACTCTTGACTTTAGGGAACTTCCCTAAGGGGTTAAAGCGAAAAAGTTAATATTCGTTAAGAAACCGGCTCTTCGGCCTTCGGGATGTCCTGATCGGACCGCGCGCCCTGCTCATAGTCCGTGTCTTCGTTGATGATGTGTCTTGCCTCTTCCGGCACCCATTCGCCCCAGCGCGGCTGAAGCTGGTGGTCGACGGAGACCCGGTCGTCGAAGACGAAACACTCGCCCTTCCAGAGGCTCTGGTCCTCCGGCACCTTTTCCAGATAGTTCAGGATGCCGCCTTCCAGGTGATAGACTTCCTCGAAGCCGTTCTTCAGCATCCAGGCGGTCGCCTTCTCGCAGCGAATGCCCCCGGTGCAGAACATGGCGACCTTGGGCTTTTTCTGCAGCGCGTCCTGCCCGTGCACCCAATCCGGAAACTCGCGGAACGCCTGCGTCTTCGGATTGAGTGCGCGCTCGAAGGTACCGAAGGCGTATTCGTAGTCGTTGCGGGTGTCGATCACGATCACGTCCGGATCGGAGATCAGCGCATTCCAGTCCTCCGGTTTGACGTATTCGCCGACGATCTCGTTCGGATCGATGCCTTCGACTGCAAGACGCACGATCTCCTGCTTGAGCCGCACCTTCATGCGCTTGAACACATGCCGGTGGGTCCAGGCTTCCTTGTGGCTCAGGTCCTTCATGCGCGGATCGGCGCGCAGATGGGCGAGAACCGCGCGCACGCCGGTTTCCGGTCCGCAGATCGTGCCGTTGATGCCTTCGCGGGCCAAGAGAAGGCTGCCGCGCACGTCCTGCGCCTCGCAATAGGCCTTCAGCGGTTCACGCATCGCCTCATGGTCGTCGAGCGGCGTGAAAAGATAGAGAGCTGCAACGAGAAAGTCGTTCATCGGGCTTGTTCTTTTTCTTGAAATACGCCTGATCCCTCGGGATGCTTTCAGGCACCGGCCGTATTCCGACCGTCTGGCGCCCTCTATACAGCCTCAGCCCCCCATCTGAAAAGTCCGCAGTTTCTCGGACCGCGGGCGGGCCTCTTCATCCAAACAGATAAACCTATATCCGTAGCGATATTTGCAGTTTTTACAATCTAAAATTATCATAATACTTTTAACTATCGTTATTCTATGCAGTAATGAGAATAATGACTATACAAATTATCACTTATTTTATCTTTAAACTTCCATTAGGTGTCTCAGACTTAACTTCTACTCATTATTGCGAATCTGGTGGAAGCTTTCAGAATGAAACGGCCTAAAGTGGTCCCGACTGGCGTGGAGAGATTCTTTTCCGAACGGGACCTTATCGTCTCCAAGACCGACACACGCGGACGCATCACCTACACCAACAATGTGTTCAGGGAGATTGCCGGCTATGACGGCAGAATGCTGCAGAATGCGCCGCACAGCATCATCCGGCATCCGGACATGCCCAGATGCGTGTTCAAACTGCTGTGGGACACCATAGAGGCGGGCGGAGAAATCTTCGCCTATGTGAAGAACATGTCCGCGAACGGCGATCACTATTGGGTCCTGGCCCACGTCACCCCGAGCTACGACGAAAAGAAGACCATCGTCGGCTATCACTCCAACCGCCGCGTTCCCGACCGGCGGATCGTCGACGAGATCATCTCGCCGCTTTACCGCCAGCTCCTCGAAACCGAAGTCAAGGCGGAGAACCGGAAGGCCGGCATGCAGGCCGGACACGATCAGCTTGTATCGATCCTCCAGTCGAAAGGCGTGAGCTATGACGAGCTCATTCACACTCTCTAGCGCCGTTTTAGGGACCGCTGCCGCCCTGGCCGCCATGCTGGCCACCGGCGCTTGCGCCCTCGCCGGCTGGCCCCTGGCCGCCGGCCTGTGTCTTGCCGCCGGCCTCTTTGCGATGCTCTTCGTTCTCGCCGCCCTTGTGAGGGTGAAACAGGGTATTGTGGCTGCGACCGGAGTCTGCAACCGGATCGGCTGGGGAGACTTCGAGGCAAGAGCCGCCGATTTCACCGAATTCGGCGAGGTCCGGGACCTGATGATCTCCTTGAACCACATGATCGACCGGACCGACGCCTTCATGCGCGAAGCCGCGGCCTCCATGACCGCCATCCAGAACAACCAGTATTACCGCAGGATCCAGCCGGGCGGCCTCAACGGTGCCTATCTGCACAATGCGGAGATCATGAACGAGGCGATCGGCACGATCCGGGAGCGGGTCGGCGCCTTCCGGCAGTCGACGGCATCCTTTGAAAACCAGATCGGCCGGATCGCCGAGAGCCTGATGTCGTCGGCCGGCAGCATGGCGGGCACCGCAGGCGAAATGGAAAGCTGTGCAGTCTCCAATTCGAAGGTCGTGGCCGCCATCGCAAATGCGGTCGAACGCGCTTCCGCAAATGTCAACAGTGCGGCCTCGGCCGCGGAACGGCTGTCCGTCACCACCGACGAAATCCATGGCCAGATCGGGCGTTCGATGGAGATCGCTCATGAGGCGGTCGCCCAGGTCGCCCAGGGGCAGGACAAGGCCAACAGCCTGAGGCATTCGGCGGAAGCCATCGGCGAGATCATCACGCTGATTTCCAACATCGCGGATCAGACCAACCTCCTGGCGCTCAACGCCACGATCGAAGCGGCGCGGGCCGGAGAAATGGGCAAGGGGTTTGCCATCGTCGCTTCCGAGGTGAAGGACCTCGCCACGCAGACGGCCAGGGCGACCCAGGACATCACCGCCTCGCTGGAGGAAGTCGACACGGCGAGCCTTGAAACCGCCCAGGCGTTCGATACCGTGTCCAGGACGATGAGCGAGATCGAAGAGATCACGGCACTGATCTCCTCGGCGTCCGAAAAACAGGCCGAAGCCACCGGCGCGATCCAGGAAAACGTCTCCAACACCGTGCACTGCACATCGGAAGTGAACAACATCGTCGAAGGCGTCGCCCAGAACGCGGAAACCACCCATCAGGCTTCCAGGACGGTGCTCGATTCCGCCGAAACCATGACAGACAATGCCGGCCAGCTCACCCAGGCCGTCACCGCCTTCTTCCACTCCCTGCGCAAGGGCCCGCTGGAAAAACAGGACGCCGAGGCGGCTTGAGGTCCGGAAGTTCTTCGGTATAGGCAGACATCGGTCCTGAACACCGAACCTCATCCTGAGGATGAGCCTGTAGGTCGTCTCGAAGCAACCATGTTATTTGGCCTGTATCTGTCGCGAACCATTGGATCGAGGATCGTGACGGGTTTGCGGAAGGACGGCAGGCTGCGGAGCAAGGGATCTATCTACGCCGTCATTCCAGACAAGCGTAGCGAAGCTGCGCGCCGATCTGGAATGAAGCTGCATAGGGCTGCCTTCCGGACAACCAGTTCATGCTTCGAGGCGGCTCTCCCTGACATGAGGATGGGGCAGACGGAGAATCTGCGGGGACAGCCAGATACACCCACCCTCATCCTGAGGAGGACCGTCAGGTCCGTCTCGAAGGATGGGCCGCACATTCAGGAGCAAGTGGCCCATCCTTTCAGACGGGCCCAAGGGCCCTCCTCAGGATGAGGGGGAGTGGTTCGCACGGGTTCCGAAGAATAACCTGCTGAAAGACGCTCTAGACTTCCAGCTCGTTCAGGTCCTCGTGGAGCTGTTCGACCGCCTTCAAGTGCTTTCTCCCCTCCTCGCCCAGTTGCCGGCTGACCTCGACCGCAAGCAGGCGCAGCACCGAATGGGAGGGCGCATAGGTGTCGAACAGGAAATTGGTCTGCGTTTCGCAGATCAGCGTTTCCTGCGCGAACGCGGGCAGGCCACGCGCCGACGGATCGGTGACGAGGACGATTGGAACGCCCTGCGCGCGCATGCTTTCAAGGATCTTCGAAAGCTGGGTCCGCCGCCTGCGCATGGCGACGACGACCAGAAGGTCCTCCGCTCCGAGATCAGCCAGATGATCGCCCGGGGCCTCCCCCGGCCCGGGAAACAGGTGGACGTCCGGGCGGACCTGGGCGAGCAAACCGCGCAGGTACCCTGCCAGGTAATAGCTGTTGCGATGCCCCATGACCACGACGCGGCGGGCGCCGGCGATCGATTGGCATATGCGCGTGACGCTCGCCGTGTCCAGCCTGCTCAGCGTGCGTTGCAAAGCCTGCATTTCATCGTTTGCAAACGTCTCCAGGTCGACCGGACCTGCGGACCCTGCCCTTGTGGACGTTGCCAAATAAATAGGCGAGCCCCTGTCCCTGGCTTCCCGGGAGAGGCGGCGGGCGGCATCGAATTTCTCGAAACCGATACGCTTGAAGAACCGCGTCACCGCCGCCTTCGAAACGCCCGCGAGCTCCGCCAGTTCCGTGGCCGAATAGGCAGCCAGATCGCCGGGAAACTGCAGCACCAGATCGGCCAGCTTGCGTTCGGCCGGCGGCAATGCCGCATAGGCCTCATGGATGCGCTTTTCGAGCGGCGAAGCGTTTCCGGGATCGGTTTCGACGTCGTTACTCATGGTGTTTCAGCAGCCCAAATTTTGATCATGATGCGCCTATAAAATTACCGTTTCATTTATGATTACATTGTGAAACAATAATTTCAACGCTCAACAGTTCGAAGTCCCGGTGTAGCCCGTCATGCAGACTTTTGCCATTCGCGCCATTCGTTGGAGCCGCGGCCTGAACCGCTGGGTCGAACGGTTCTGCGTCCTGCTGCTGGTGCTGCTGACGCTGGATGTCTGGCTCGGCATTCTGGCGCGCTACCTCATCCCGATCCCGTTGACCTTCACCGAGGAACTGGCGCGCTATCTGATGATCTGGACGGCGTTGCTGGCGATCTCCTGCGGCATTTCGCGGCGCGAGCACATCGGCGTGCTGGTGCTTGTCGAGCGGCTTCCGCCGGTCGTGCGCAAATGGCTGGCGGTCGGCATCGACATCCTGGCCCTGGTCTTCTTCGCCTTTCTGCTCGTCTATGGCATCGGCTTCGTCGAACGCGGTTTCAGCCGCCTGACGATGATCTTCTCGGTCCCGAAGGGCTATCCGTTCTTCGTGGTCCCGGTCGCGGCCCTCCTTGCCTGCGTCCAGCTTGTGCTGGTGACCGTTCACGACTTCTTTTCCAGCGACGGGATAACCGCCGCCGACCGGGCGGAGATCTGAGATGCTCCTTGTTGCCGCAGTCTTTTTCGGTCTTCTCGTTCTCGGCATGCCTGTCGGCTTCGTACTCGGCATCGCGGGCCTCGTCGGCATCTGGGACATGGGCGGCGGGCGGTTCTTCATGATGGTGCCCGACCGGTTCTTCGCCGGGCTCGACCTGTTTCCGTTCCTCGCCATGCCGTTCTTCATTCTCGCCGGCGAGATCATGAACAAGACCGGGATCACCGACAGCCTCGTCCGCCTCGCCTCCGCCCTGGTGGGCTGGCTGCGCGGCGGCATGGCCCATTCCAACATGGTCGCCTCGGTGCTGTTTGCCGGCATTACCGGGTCGGCGACGGCGGACGCGGCCGCCTTCGGCAACACGCTGGTGCCGGCCATGGTGCGCGGCGGCTATTCCAAACCCTATGCCTGTGCGGTCACGGCGGCCGGCTCGATCATTGGCCCGACCATCCCGCCCTCGACGCTCGCCGTCATCTACGGCTCGATCATGGGCGTGTCGATCGCCGGCCTGTTCGCGGCCGGCCTCGTGCCCGGTCTCCTGATCTGCGGCGTCTGCATGCTGGTGATTGCGCTGTCGGCGAAACGCAAGAACCTGCCCGGCGGCACCGGGCGGCCCTCCCTCGGCTTCATCTTCAAGATGCTGCGCGAAAGCATCGCGGCGGTCGTCCTGCCGGTCTTCATTCTCGGCTCGATCCTCGGCGGCATTGCCACCCCGACGGAGGCCGCCGCCATCGCGGTCGCCTATGCGCTGTTCGTCGGCGGCGTCATCTACAGGGCGCTCACCTGGCAGGCACTTTACGAAATGCTCGCCCGCACCGCCCGGCTGACCGGCGTCATCTTCCTGATCATCGCTTCCGCCTCCATCCTGACCTGGTGGATGGCCTTTAACCAGATCCCGCAGATGATCGCCGAAGGGGTGCTGTCCATTTCGGAAGAGCCGACCGTGGTGATCGCCATGATCATCGGCCTGCTGCTGGTGATCGGCCTGTTCATGGACATCAACGCCACGCTGATCATTCTCGCGCCGGTGCTCGCCCCGCTGACGCTGCAGATCGGCATGAACCCGGTCCATGCCGGCATCGTCATCATCCTGGCACTGAACATTTCACTGATGACGCCACCCGTCGGCGCCTGCCTGTTCGTGCTGGCATCCGTCACTAGGGAACGTATCGAGGCGATCGCAAAGGAGCTCTGGCCGTTCATCATTGCCGAAGCCCTGGTGCTGATCGTCATCGCCTATTGGGAAGGCCTCGCCCTTGCCCTCCCGCGCTTCTTCGGCCTTTGAGCCGAAGCAAATCAAAATGACAAAAGGGTCACCAAGGAAAAAACGGAGTTGGGAACATGAACCTTCTGACAAGGATCGGAAAAACGGCCGCGGCCGTTTCACTTGGAATGCTGATGGCGACGACCGCCTATGCCGCGGACGTCACCATCCGGATCGGCCACCTCAATCCGGAAGATCCCTTCCAGAGCCATTCCGGTGCCATGACCGCCGTCTTCAAGTCGCTGGTCGAAACCGCCTCCAACGGCGAAATCGAGGTCAAGCTCTATCCGAACGGCCAGCTCGGCAAGGACAACGAGGTCATCGACCAGGTCCGCAACGGCCTCTTGGAATCCTGCATCTCCTCCTCGGGCGGCGTGGCCCAGCACTATCCGCTGGTCGGCGTGTTCGACCTGCCCTTCGCCTTCCCGAACATTTCCGTCGCCTCCAAGGTCATCACCAAGGACAGCACCTTCGGCAAGAAATTCGTCGCCGACATGGATGCCAAGACCGGCCTGAAGACGCTCGGACTGATCGACAGCGGCGGCTTCTTCGTGTTCTCCAACAACGATCACCCGATCAAGACGGTCGAGGACATGGAAGGCCTGAAGATCCGCACCATGACACTGCCGACCCACGAGGCGATCATCTCCTCGCTCGGCGGCAAGCCGACCGCCCTCCCCTGGGCCGAGGTCTACACCGCGCTGCAGACCGGAACCGCCGACGGCCAGATGAACCCGGTGCCGGTCATCGCCTTCGCCAAGTTCGACGAGGTGCAGAAGTACCTGTCGATCTCCAACCACGTGATCACGCCCTATGTCTGGTTCATGAACCCGGATTTCTATGCCGGCCTTTCGCCTGAGCATCAGGAGATCGTGGACTGGGCGTCGGAAGTCGCCACGGAAGCCGGCCGCAACATGTCGCGCGTGATCGAAGCCTCCGACAAGGGCCTGCCGCTCCTGTCCGAAAAGATGGAAGTCAACGCCATCCCGCCCGCGGAACTCGAGAAGTTTGCTACCGCTGCCCAGCCGGCCGTGCGCGCGCTGATCGAGGAAAAATACGGCGCAGAAGGCACCGACATGCTGGATACGCTGCTCGCCGATATCGACACCAACAAATAAGGGCGTGCAGCACTGAGGTTTCCGCGGCAAATGCTTCTGCCGCGGAAATCGCTCCTCTAGGTCACGGACTCATAAATGAGGATGAAATGGTTTGAGGTGGATTGCTCCTCATCAAGGAGCGAAAGTGCAGGAAATATGGTTCATTTTCAAACCTTTCGCGACGCAGAGGAGGAGCAATCCGGTCAAATCCGAAGGACATGGAATTGGCTTCACCTCGCAGTGTCAGCGCGCTTGACCGGGCAGAAAGCCCGCTCTACGCGCCCTTCCTCGCGATGTTTCGCCAATTCCCATGCCATTTCGGCCTCATTTATGAGTCCGTGACCTAGAACGGCACCAGAACCCTTCAAAACAACGACAATCAGACGACCGGGAGACGCCGTCCCATGACCGCGAAGGTCCGCGACTACGAATTCCTCATCAATCCACTTGCCGACAAATCCATCCCCTACGGTCCCGAACAGGAGGCGATCCTGAACGCATCCGCCTTCGAGGAAGCCAGGCGGACGATAGAAGCCTGGCCGGGATATGACAGGACACCGCTCATCCCCCTTACAGGGTTTGCGAAGAATGCCTGCGTGAGCGCGGTTTATTACAAGAACGAAGCCTCCCGCTTCGGCCTGGGAAGCTTCAAGGCGCTCGGCGGCGCCTACGCGGTCTGGCGGGTGCTGACCCGCAAGGCTGAGGAACAGGGCATTTCGCCCACGGACAAGGAGGCCTTTGCACGCTTCGCCGCTACCGAGACCGTCTGCTGCGCGACCGACGGCAATCACGGCCGCTCGGTCGCCTGGGGCGCCAGCACCTTCGGCTGCAAATGCGTGATCTTCATCCACGCCACCGTTAGCGAGGGCCGCAAGCGCGAGATCGAGAAATATGGCGCGCGCGTGGTCCGCTGCGCCGGAAACTACGACGACAGCGTGCGCGAGGCCCAGGAGACCGCGGACCGCGAAGGCTGGACAGTCGTTTCCGACACCTCCTACGAAGGCTACAAGAATATCCCGAAGGACGTGATGCAGGGTTACGAGCTGATGGCGGCCGAAGCGCTCGACCAGTGGCCGGAAACCCTCCCGCCATCGCATGTCTTCCTGCAGACCGGCGTCGGCGGAATGGCCGCCGCGGTCGCCGCCTGCTGCTGGCGCCGCTACGGTGCGGACCGCCCCACCATCATCCTCTCCGACCCCGTCAATTCCGCCTGCTGGCTGGAAACGATCCGGGCCGGAAAACCGACCGCAGTCGAAGGCGATCTCGACACGATCATGGCCGGTCTTGCCTGCGGCGAAGTCTCCGAGCTCGCCTGGACCATTCTCAAATACTCCGCCGACGCGGTGATGTCGCTGCACGACGACGACGCCGTCAAATGCATGAAATGGCTGGCCGAAGGCCGTTTCGGCGACGCCCCGCTGGTTGCGGGTGAATCTGCCGTCGCCGGCCTGATGGGCCTGATACGCTTAGGCGACGACGACGCGGCCCGGACCGCGCTGGAACTGGACGCGGCCTCCAGGGTGCTGGTCTTCGGAACCGAGGGCGCGACGGATCCGGAACTTTACCAAGAGCTGGTCGGCATGAAACCCGAAGACATCGGGAGCAGAGCGGCATGACACCGGGCCATTCCAATCTCAGGATCGACATCGACCGCCTGATGGGGCGGATCGAGACCCTCGGCAGGATCGGTGCCCTCTCCGGCGGCGGCGTGTGCCGGCTGGCTCTCACTGAGGAGGACCGTCTGGGCCGCGATCTCGTCACCGGCTGGATGCGCGATCTCGATCTTGACGTTTCGATGGACCGGATCGGCAATGTCTGGGGCATCCGCCCCGGCATCGAGGACGGCCCGCCGGTGCTGCTTGGCTCCCATATCGACACGGTCGCGACCGGCGGTCTATACGACGGCGCCCTCGGTGTGCTTGCGGGCCTGGAAGTCGTCGCCGCGCTCAACGACGCGGTTGTCGAAACCCGCTTTCCGGTGGCGGTCGCCTTTTTCACCAACGAGGAAGGCTCGCGCTTCGCCCCGGACATGATGGGCAGCGCAGTCCACCAGGGATCGCTCGCGCTCGAAGATGCCCTCAAGGTGGTCGGCATCGACGGCAAGACGGTTCACGGCGAACTGGAACGGATCGGCTATGCCGGCTCCGTCGAACCGGCCAGCCTCGCTCCGCGCGCGTTTCTGGAACTCCACATCGAACAGGGCCCGGTCCTGGAACGCGAAGGCATCGGGATTGGAGCGGTGACGGGCGTCCAGGGCATTTCCTGGACCGAGTACACGCTCACCGGCGTCTCAAATCACGCCGGAACCACGCCGATGTCCTATCGCTGCGATGCCGGACTGGTCGCGGCCGAGGCCATCGTCGCCGCCAGAAAAGCCGCGCTGGAAATCGGCGGCAGCCAGGTTGCTACCGTCGGCTCGCTGACCCTGGAGCCGAACCTCGTCAACGTGGTCCCCGAAAAGGCGGTCTTCACAGTCGACCTGCGCAACACGGAAGAAGCCGCTCTGCAGCAGGCGGAAAAAGCGGTCGACGCCGCCATCCGCAATGCCGCCGAAGCCGAAGGGGTTTCGGTTTCCGCGCGGTCGCTCGCCCGCTTCGAGCCGGTCGCCTTCGATGACCGGATCGTCTCGCTGATCGAGGAAAGCGCGATGTCCCACGGCCTGAGCGTCAGCCGCATGCCGTCCGGCGCCGGGCACGACGCGCAGATGTTCGCGCCCAACTGCCCGACCGCGATGATCTTCGTGCCGAGCCGCGACGGCCTCTCCCACAACATCCGCGAATACACCGCCCCGGACGAGATCGCATCCGGCGCCCAGATCCTTCTCGAGACCGCCCTGACACTGGCCTCGACGGACTTCGACTGAGACAAAACAAGAAAAGAGCCCCACAATGCCAAGACCCCTCGTCATCGCCGCCGCCCAGCTTGGCCCCATCGCCCGCTCCGAACCGCGCGGCTCGGCCGTCGCGCGGATGATCGCCCTGATGGAAAAGGCGGCGAAACAGGGGGCCGGGCTCGTGGTCTTTCCCGAACTGGCGCTGACCACCTTCTTTCCGCGCTGGTTCATGGAGGACCAGGCAGAGATCGACGCCTATTTCGAAACGGAAATGCCCTCAGCGGAAACTCGTCCGCTGTTCGAGGCCGCCCAGCGTCTCGGCATCGGCTTCTATCTGGGTTATGCCGAAAAGACCGTGGACGAGGACGGTTTCACCCGGC
>Ga0207774_100088_pt1 | contig 85874 bp, 115 predicted proteins | sample TtaePargueraPR_13_FD_187754 | JGI IMG/M metagenome (GOLD analysis project Ga0207774, IMG submission 187754) | Aerobic enrichment media microbial communities from Bioluminiscent Bay, La Parguera, Puerto Rico - Tt and M2 (2) (SPAdes) | ecosystem: Environmental > Aquatic > Marine > Unclassified ... | reverse complement strand
AACCTAGCCGATTTCGTGGTCCGGTGCTCCAACGGCCAGGTGCTGCGGCTGTCCGGCCCAGCCGGCGGCAGCAACAAGCCGATCGAGTGGAACCACGACTACGCGGGCTCCGACCAGTACCGGCGGTGGCAGCTACGGGCCACCAACGAAGCCGAGTCCGGCGGCGACTCCGGCACCAACCTGCAGCTGGCTCGCTACGCCGACGACGGCACCCTCATCGACACACCGATCGTCGTGTCCCGGGCTACCGGCAACGTCACCCTCGGGCCCGGCTTAGTGGCCCGCCGATCGACGGCGTCGGTGTCCAGTCTGACCCTCAACACAACATCGCTCGGTGGAGGGCAGGGTGTCATCGGCATCGGCAACGCGAATGCCGCGCCGACGTTGAACCCCTCCGGCGGCGGGGTCCTGTTCGCCGAAGACGGCGCGCTGAAGTGGCGCGGCTCGTCCGGCACCGTGACCACGATTGCGCCCGCCTGATGTCTCCGCATCCCCAAGCCGGGGTTGAGATCACCATCGAAGACGTCCGCCAGCTGACGTTCGAGCTGTACCTCGCCCAGCGAGACATCGCCCGGCTGCAGGCAGCAAACCACGAGCTGACGCAGCTGCTACGTCAGGCGACTGCCCCCGCCGACGGACCGGCCACGGACTACGCGTCCGGGAACCATCCGCAGAGAAAGAAGGAGACCAATGGCAGCGAACCGTGATCTGGTACTCGCCGGGGTAGCTGGCGGCGGCGCGGCCGGCACCGCGCTGTCCCACTTCGCCCCGAAGGGGTCCACCGCGCCAACAACGGCCGACGGGGCGTTGGACGCCGCGTTCCTCGACCCCGGCTACGTCACCGAAGAAGGGCTGACGAAGGCCCTCGAGCAGGAGACCGTCGACATCCGCGCCTACGGGGTGCGGCAGCCGGTCCGCACGTTGAAGACGACCCGCAAGACGACGTTCAACATCGGCTTCCTCGAGTCGTCGCCGGTGGCCCTGGCCGTATACCACGGGCTGGCCCTAGACGCGCTGGTTCCCGACGCGTCCGGAGCGTTCGACTTCACCGAGGGCGAGCCGGCCGACGTCACCTACGCGGTCGTGTTCGACATCCTCGACGGGCTCAACCACGTCCGCGCCTACGCGCCGCTGGTCGAGAACACCGGCCCGGCGAACTGGGAGGTGCGGCCGTCGGCGGCGATCCAACACGGGGTGCAGCTGACCGCTCACCCCGGTAGCGACGGGGTCGCCATCCACTGGTTCTACCTACTCAACGCACTGGCCACCCCGTAACCCGAGAGAGGGAAAGCATGGCTACCGCGAAGAAGACCGCGCCGAAGAAGGCCGCGCCGAGAAAGACGGCGGCGGCGAAGAAGGCCGCGGCGTCGGCCCGGCGCGTCGCCGAAGACCTAGCCGAGCGTGACGCCCGGTGGGTCGCCGAGCAAGCCGCCGCTGACGACCCGGCCGCGTCCGACACCGTGCGGGACATGCGCGCCGAAGTAGCTGCCGAGGCCGACGTCCCCGATGACGTGGTCACCGTGCCGTTGGGCCCGGACAAGCGGCTGGTGCACGTCCTGCCTCCGGGCCGGTGGCGGTCGTCGGCGAACAACGCCATGCAGACCGGCGACTTCGAGGGTTGGGCGGAACTGTGCCTCACCCCGGGCTCGTACGAGGTGTGGTGCGACGTGGACCCCACCTTGGATGAGGTCATGGACATGTTCGCCGCAGTGCGCCGGCTCACCGGGCAGGACGTGGGAAAACAGTCGATGTCGCGGCGTTCGTTGATGGGTACGCGACGGAGATAGAAACCGACCTGCGGGCCTACCACCGGGTGGACCTGCGAGACCTGTGGCGGCGCGGCGGCGGCCGGTCCGGGCTGACGCCACGGCTGCTGCGGGCCCTGATCGACGGGCTGCCGCCGGAGTCGGCGACGAAGACCGCCGTCCGTGACGACCTCGGGGAAGCCGAACTCGCCGAGCTGGCCGAGAAGGACCAGCCGTCCGGGCACGGCCCGTGGTCGCACACCGATCTGCGGATCGCCTCGCTGATCGACGAGGTGCGGTGGTTGCGGTACGCCGTCTACCAGTCGGCCGGGGCGAAACCGAAACAGCCGAACCCGTACCCGCGCCCCGGGGTGCGGTCGCCTGACGCCGGCCGGGAGATCACCGAGGCGGGCCGGGCGTATCTGGAGAAGCTGCGGACCCGGCGGGTTCACGCGGCGTCCTGAGCCAAGGGAAAGGGGGGTTCGCTGGTGGCTGACGACTTCGACGGCGGCGCGGACCCGACAGTGATGGGTGTCGCGGTCGACATCTACCCGGTGGCGAAGGACTTCGGGCGGAAGCTGAAGGCGCAGGTCGATCCGCAGGCGGCGGTGGCGGGCCGGCGGATCGCCGAGGAGGTGTCGAAGCCGATCGGGCGGCGGATCTCCGCTGAGGTCGTCGACGGGGTACGGTCCGCCGGCCGGGCTGCCCGGCCGCAGGCGGCCCGGTCCGGGCAGAACCTGGGGCAGGACATGTCCCGGACGTTGCGGGCGTCGCTCGCCGCCGGGCTGCGGAACCTGCCCGAGGTGAAGATCGACGGCGATTCGTCGAAGGTCGACCGGATGATCGCCCAGCTGCGGGCGGAAATGCTCGCACTGTCCGACATTGACGTCGACATTGACGTCAACGACGAAGAAGTGCTGGTGCGGGTCCAGGCGATCCGCCGGCAGTACTCGATGCTGTCGCAGGAGATCGAGAAGCTACGGGCGCAGGGCCGGGACGTCCCCGTCGACGTCGACGCCCTGCAGGGGCTCGCCGAGATGACCAAGCTCAAGCGGGAGCTGCGGGATCTGCGGGACGAGGCCCGCCGGCCGGTGCGGGTCAGGGTCGAGACAGACAGCGACCGCGACGGCGGTGGGATCGGGGCGATCGACCGGTCGGCGAACCGGGCCACCCGCAGCGTACGAGGGCTGATCCTGGCTGCGGTCGGGATCGCCCCTGTGATCGTGCCCGTCGCGGCGGCGGCTGCCGGGGCGCTGTTCGGCATCGTCACCATGGCGATGGCCGGCGTCGCCGCGTTGGGGGTGCTGGCGCTCGGCTTCTCCGGCATCCTTGGCGCGGTCCAGTCGCTCGGCAAGGCGCAGGGCGCGCAAGCTGAGATGGCCGCCGCCTATGCGGCGAAGCAGAAGCAGGTGGCCGCCGCCACCGAGGGGGTGCGGCAGGCCCGGGAGGCGTACGAGCGGGCGCTGGTGTCGGCGGCCGAGTCTCAGCGGGCGGCGGCCGAGCGGGTCGCCGCCGCCGATGAGCGGATCGCAGACGCGCAGGACCGGCACCGGCAGGCGCAGGAGGCGTTGACCGAGGCCCGTGAGGACGCCGCGCGAGCCCTTGAGGATCTTGAGGCTGCGCAGCGGGGCGGGGAGCTGGCCGAGCGGCAAGCGGTGCTCACTCTGGAACGGGCCCGCAAGGCCCGGGACGAAGGTCTCGACCAGCAGAAGCGTACGGCGGAGATCGCCGCCGACCTGGAACGGCAGGGCGCGACGGAGGCGCTCGACCAGCTCCGGGAACGGGCGCAGGCAGAGGCCGAACATCAGGAGCAGTTGCAGCTGGACTTCGAGCAGGCCGAGTTCCGGCTTGAGCAGCAGCGACTGTCCAACCAGCGCACAGCGCAGGAGAAGGCCGACGCCGACCGGGCCGGCGTGGAAGGGTCCGACCAGGTGCGGGCCGCGTTGGACCGAGTCGCGGCGGCGCAGCGCGACGAACGCGACGCGGTCGAGGCCGCGGCCGAGGCCCGCCGCCGGCAGGGTTTGCAGGCCGAGGAGTCCGCCTACCAGATCGCCCAGGCCGAGCGGGCGATCGTTCAGGCACAGCAGGCCCTCGCCGACACCCGGGCCGAGGCGGTGCAGGTGCCGGCCGCGATCAAGGACATGCGCGACCAGATGGCCGGGCTGACGCCGGAGGGTCGCCGGTTCGCGCTGTTCCTGCATTCGCTGCGGGACACGATGCGCGGGTTCCGCGACGCCGCGCAGATCGGGCTGCTACCCGGAGTTCAGGCCGGGCTGCAGGCGCTGCTGCCGTACGCGCCGCAGCTGACGGCGTTCATCGGCGCTCTCGCGGCCACGCTGGGGGACCTGTTCGAGGCCGGGTTGAAGGCGTTGACCGCCCCGTTCTGGCAGGAGTTCTTCGGCTGGATCGGTGACACCGCCGCCCAGAACATGACGGAGCTGGCGCAGACGCTCGGCTATCTGGCGCAGGGGTTCGCCGGGCTGCTGATGGCGTTCTCCCCGTTCAGCAGGGACATGTCGGCCGGGCTGGTCGACCTGACGCGCCGCTTCGCCGAATGGGCGTCCACCCTGGACCAGAATCCGGCGTTTCAGGAGTTCCTGGCCTACGTCCGCGAGTACGGGCCGCAGGTGGTGTCGTTCCTCGGCGAACTGATCACGCTGGTCGTCAACCTCGGTGTCACCCTAGCTCCGCTCGGCACCGTGATGATGGCCGCGTTCACCGCCCTGTTCCGGCTGCTGAACGACCTTGACCCGACGGTGCTGGCTATCGTGGTGGCCTCCGTCGCCGCGCTGGTGGTCACCATCGGCCTACTCGCCGGGGCACCCGCCGCAGCCATCTACGGCATCATCGTCGGCGTCATCGCCTTGGTGGCCGCGTTGACGTCCGCCTACGAGCGGGTCGGCTGGTTCCGCACCGCTGTCGACGCCTCGCTGCGGGCCGTCGCCGACGCGGCCACCTGGCTGTGGCAGCAGGTGCTGGTGCCGTTCGGTCAGGGCGTCGCCGACGTGTGGCAGCAGGTCATCTGGCCGGCGGTCTCACTGGTCGCCGGGATGCTGGTCGACACGTGGCAGAACAACCTCGCCCCGGTGCTGATGTGGCTGTGGCATCAGGTGTTCCGCCCGGCCGGGCAGGGCATGGCCGACGCGGTCGGGCTGGTCGGGTCGGTCGTGTCCACGGTGTTCGGGCTGATGGTGGCGTTCTTCACCGGCGTGGTCGCCCCGGCGTGGCGGTTCCTGTACGACAACGTCGTAGCCCCGGTGCTGGCGGGGATCACCACGGCGCTGCAGGTGGCGTGGGCGATCTGGCAGGTCATCTTCGGGCTGATCGAGATCGGGTTGAAAGCCGGCGGCGCGGTGTGGATGTGGCTGTACGAGCGGGCCATCCGGCCGTCGCTGGACGCGGCCGGCGTCAAGCTGACGTTCATCTGGCACAACGTGATCAAGCCGGTGCTGAACGCCGTGGCCGGATTCATCCGCGACCACGTCGCACCCGCCTGGCAGGCCGGGTTGGACATCCTGTCGAAGAAGTTCGAGACGTTCCGGCAGATCGCGTCCGCGCCGATCCGGTTCGTCATCGAAACCGTGATCAACAAAGGGTTGATCGGCGGGTTCAACTGGGTCGCCGAGAAGGTCGGCGCGGACCCGATCCCGCTGGTGCCGGTGCCGAAGTTCGCCCAAGGCGGGGTGCTGCCCGGGTACACGCCGGGGCGGGACGTGCACCGGTTCTTCTCCCCCACCGGTGGGATGATCGACCTGTCCGGCGGTGAGGCGATCATGCGGCCGGAGTTCACCGCCGCGCTCGGCGCGGCCGGGGTGCACTCGGCGAACGCGGCGGCCCGCGCCGGCGGTGTCGCCGGGGTACGGGCGTGGCTGGCCGGGCTGCTCAACACGCTCGGCGGCGACCCGTCGACCCCGGCCGCCGGCTACATCGACGGCCAGGGTCGGATCGGACGCCCGGCCCGGTTCGCGACCGGGGGCATCTACCACGGCGGGTTCAACACGGGCGGCATCTTCGGCGCTTTGGCAACCGCGTGGAACACGATCACCGACCCGGTCGGCGCGTTCCGAAAGATCGTCGAACCGATGCTCGACCAGGTGCCGGGCGCGGGCGCGGTCCGGGACATCGCGGTCGCCACCGGGCAGACGGTGCTGTCCGAGGCCGCCAAGTGGGTCACCCGGGCGGTCAAGGGCGTGTTCGGGTTCGACGGGCAGGCCCCGGAAGGGGTGAGCGAGGTGCAGCAGTGGATCCGCGCGCAGGCCGGTAAACCGTACGTGTGGGCGGCTGCCGGGCCACACGGCTACGACTGCTCCGGGCTGGTCGGCGCGGTGTACCAGCTGCTACGTGGCGGCAACCCGCATCAGCGGGTGTTCTCCACCCACAACATGGCGGACTTCTTCGACCCCGGCCGGGGCGTGTACACGGTCGGGTGGGCGCACGCCGGGGAACGGGGCGGCGGGTCGGTCGGCCACACCGCCGGGAACCTCGCCGGGTTGCCGTTCGAGTCACGCGGCTCCCGTGGGGTGCTGGTCGGCCCGCAGGCCGCCGACGTCGGCTCGTTCGCCCGGGTCGGGCACATGGGGATGCGGCTCGGCGGGGTGGTGCCCCGCCTGTTCGACTCGGGCGGCTACCTGCCCCGGGGAATCAGTGTGGTCGACAACCGCACCAGCTCGCCGGAGCCGGTGCTCACCGACCAGCAGTGGCAGGCGGTGCGGCAGGCGGCGGTCGGCGGTGACCAGCCGCGCGGTGACCAGCCGTTGGTGTCGATCGGCGAGTTCCACGCGCACGGCGACGACCCGCACCAGGTCGCGGCCGAGCTGGACTGGCTGGCTCGGGGGCTCGGATGACTGGGGAGTTGGTGACCGCCCCGCATCACCTGCAGTGGCGTGACCGGCTGTGGGGGTGGCCGCTGTCACCGTGGACGATCTCCAACCTGCGCGGCTGGCACGATCTGCCTCCGGTTCGGTCCGCGCAGGTGGACCGGCCGGACCGGCACGGTGTGCACCTGGGGAAGCTGCGCGCCGGGGCCCGGCTGATCGAGGTGGAGCTGACGCAGGCAGCCGACGACGACGGTGTCGACCTGTTGGAAGACGTCCGGGACGCCACCGCGCTGGATGAGGACCCGGCCGAGGAGCCGTTGACGATCTGGTCTGGCACCGGCGAACCGCAGACGGTGTGGGCCCGACTGGAACGCCGGTCGGTGCCGACTGACTGGCAGTGGTCCATCGGGCACCGGCGGGTGGTGATGCAGTGGTTGGCGTCCGATCCTCGCCGCTACTCGGCTGGGCCGGAGCTGTCCGCGTCGGTGGGGTTGAGCCCGCCGGTCGACGGCGGGCTCGAGTTCCCGCTGCTGTTCCCGCTGGACTTCGGCGACAGCGTCGGCGCGCAGATCCTACGGCCGTTCAACGCCGGCAACGTGGCGGTGTGGCCGCTGATCGACCTGGCTGGGCCGCTGATGGGGGTTCGGCTGGTGTCGTCGCTGACCGGCCAGGTGCTGGCGTTCGACCCGGCGTGGGAGATCCCGGCCGGGCAGACGGTGTCCGTGGACACCGGGAACCGGTCGGTGACGTTGGCGGGGGTGTCTCAGCGGACGCGGCTGCACACGGCGCAGTGGTTCCCGCTGGCGAAGAAGAGTGAGACGCCGATCGTCGTCACAACGACCGGCGCGTACGACCCGGCGTCGCAGGTGACGGTCCGGTGGCGGCACGGGCACATGTGACACAGGCCGAAAGGGGGTCGTGGTGGCGGAACGTAACTCGTGGGCAGTCAGCGAGGCCGGAGGGCTGCTGACGGTGGAGGATTCCCGGTTGGCGGTGGGCGCGTTGGTGGCCCCGGCTGGCGCGGTGACCGCCCGCACCGGGTTGCGGCCGGCGGCGGGCGACCCTGCCCGGGTGCTGGCGACGGGCACCCCTGACGGGTGGGTGCACGTCCAGCCGTTTCAGCTGGTGCTGCAGACCGGGCGGGCCGGGGCGGGTGGGGTGTATCTCGCCACACTCGACGCGATCAAGGACGTCAACGTTCTCGCGACGCCGGCTGACCCAACGCACCCCCGGGACGATCTGATCGTCGCTCAGCAGTCCGACCAGTGGTACAGCGACCCGGGGAACGAGTTCGTGGTCCGGCACGTGGTGGGAACGCCGTCGGCGACGCCATCGGACCCGGCGGTGGACGGCTCCCCCGACTGGGTTCTGCTGGCCCGGGTGCGGGTGGCCGCGAACGCCACCGAGGTCACCCAGCCGGACATCACCCACCCTGCGGTGCCGCAGACGGTGGCGCTCGGCGGGCTGCTGCCGGTGCCGTCGCAGGCCGCCCGGGACGCGCTGACCGGCGCGTACCCGGGGATGCCGGTGTGGCGCACCGATCGGCAGTGGACCGAGGTGTACGACGGGTCCGGTTGGCGGGTGCAGGGTGTTGCCGTGGTGGCCAGCACCGGGGACCTGGCCAGCGCGGTCACTAGCCCGTACGCCGGCCAGGTGGCCTACAACACCGGCGACGGGATGCTGTACCGCTGGTCGGGCACGGAGTGGTCGGTGGCCGGCGTGTACCGGCGGGTGCAGACCTTGGCCTCGTCGGCGGCGTCGGTGACGTTCGACAACATTCCAGAGACGCTGCGGTCGGTGGAGGTGTCGTGGACGACCCGTGACGACTGGGCGGGGTTCACCGCGGCCGGCGTGTTCGTGCGGGTCAACAACTCGTCGGCCAGCGTGTACGAGAACCGGCTGCTGCAGTCGGCCGGCGGCGCGGGCACGGCGGTGACGCACAACTACACGTGGGGTGGCAACCGGGCGCAGATCGGCATTTCAGCGCGGGCCAGCGCGGTTGCGGGCCGGTTCGGCGCGGGCCGGGTCGTGTTTCCGACCTGGGCTGCGGCGCATGGCCGCTGCCACTACCTGTTCGACTCGACGTTCGAGGCGGCGTCGAACGTCGGCTGGATGACATCCGGTGGCGGCCACTTCTCGGGTGCCGGCCCATACACGAGGCTCGACTTCTTCCCCGAACAGGGCGGCACGAACTTCGTCGCGGGCAGCTCGTTCACGCTGATCGGACGAGAATGACCGGTCCGCTGCTGGCGTCGGCGGCGACATCCCCTGAGTGGACCTACCTGGTCGGGGACCTGCGGTCAGGGCTGATCGCCGGCGAGTTGCCGCTGTACAACGTGCGCATGTCGAAGACTCTCGGCGAGTCGGGGACGGTCAACGCTTCGCTGCTGGTGTCGGGCGCGGTCCGAGGTGACCTGTATCAGCTGACCACCCCTGCGCGGACCGCGTTGTACGCGCTGCGCGGCGACCGGGTGTGGTGGGGTGGGATCATCTGGACCCGCCGTTACAACTCGCAGTCGGGGATGCTCGATGTGGGCGGCGCGGACTGGTGGTCGTACTTCAACCACCGGAAGGTGCTGCCGGTGCTCAACCCTGGCGATGAGGTGTCGACGCGGGTGACGGAGTTCGCCGGTGATCAAAACCAGATCGCCCGGGACCTGGTCGCGCAGGCCCAGTCGCACACCGGCGGCGACATCGGGGTGCAGCTCGACGGCAGCCTGTCCGGGGTTGAGAGGTCCCGCACCTACTACGGGTATGAGTTGAACAGCGTCGGGGACGCGTTGACGGCGCTGCAGAATGTCGAGGGCGGCCCGGACATGATGTTCGACTGCGCGCCGACGCTGGATGGGCAGGGTCGTCCGGTGCGGCTGCTGCGGATCGGCGCTCCGACGCTCGGCCAGTTGGGGACCGCGCACGTGTTGGAGTACGGCGGCAACGTGGCCGGCTACAGCTGGCAGTCGGACGGGGCTCGGATGGCGACCCGCTGGTTCGCGGTGGGGGCCGGGATGGACTACAGCCAGCTGACGGCGTGGGCTCAGAACGAGAGCCGGCACGCCGACGGTTGGCCACTCCTCGAAGGCGAATCGAACTATTCGACTGTGGAATCGCTGTCGACGCTGCAGGGGCACGCAGAGGCGGACCTGTGGGCGGCTCGCCTTCCTGTGGCGTTGGCGTCGATGGACATGGTCCCGGGGAAGTCGCCTGGGGTGGGTGAGATATCGCCCGGCGACGACGCCCGGGTGGTCATCGACGACGACTTCTTCCGCGCCGGGTTGGACACCCGGATGCGGGTGGTGTCGATCACGGTGTCTCCCGGCGAGGTGGAGAAAGCGACGCTGACCATGGGTGCGTTGACAGAGGACGTGGCCTGATGAGCAAGACGCCGACTCCTGACGACCTGGTCAAGCGAATCCTGGCGTTGGAGAAGCAGGTCGCCGAGTTGTCGAAGCGGGCCGGGCTCGGTTCGTCGGCGATCACCCGGGGCGCGTTGACGGTGCGGCACCCCAACGGCGTCGACCTGTTCCGGGCCGGCGGGTTCTACCTGTCCGGCGACCCGGTGCAGGGTGTGCTGATTCGCCGCGCGGACGGGTCGGTGGCGTTCTGGGCGTTCTCGTACGCGTCCGGCGCGAACGGCTACATCGCCCTGGTCGACCAGGACAACAACATCATCGTTTCGGACGACCTGGCGTCCGGGGTGGGGTTGGCTCGTCCGTGGCTGCCGGTGCCGTTCCGGGACGCGTGGACGACGCCGCCGCCGAACACCACGTCCGGCACGTTCACGCCGATGCAGGAAGCCACCTACACGCAACAGCATCCCCGGCTGCTGGCACATCTGCTGGTCCGGGCGTCGGACGGGTCAACCGCCGGTGAGGTGCGGGTCACCGTCGACGGGGTGCAGGTCGGTGAGGTGCGGCCGGTCGCGGCCGGCGAGCACGCGTACGCCTGGGTGGGCCCGTTCGCCCTACCCGGCGACTTCTCGGAGTTCGTGAACGTCGCGGTGGAGGCCCGCCGGACGGCCGGGTCGGGGACGGTCGGTGTGCGGGTTGTCGGGGCGTGGGGGATCCAGAGTTGAGGATGGTGCGTTGTGCCCGAGGCGCGTCCTGGCCGGCACCGGGCGGCCGAGCCGGAGCCGCTGATCCCGTCATGGGTGCGGGTCCTGGTGGTGCTGACCGTGCTGCCGGTATGGGCGGTGGTGGTGTTGTGGTCGCTGCTGGTCGAGGGCGTGCTGCCGGAAACCCCTCTGATGATGATTCCTTCCGCTGTGATCGTGGCGGTCGCCCCGGCGTGGCGGCGGCCGGCTGCGAAGCCGTCCAGGGGCGGTGACAGCTGATGCCTTGGAGTTGGATGGTTGAGTCTGCCGTCTGGATGCTGTTCGGTGCGCTGCTGGGTAGCGCGCTTCGGGTGGCGCACACCCACTCTCAGCGCAGGAGGCGTGTCAGGTGAGCAGACTGCACGCGCTTAAGGTCGCCCTTTCCGGGCGGGCCGCATGGGCGGTGACGACCCTTGTCGCGATCTTCGCCGTGCTGTTGACGATCTACGTCAACGGCGAGCGCGTGGACCTGCAGAGATGCCTGCATGAGCAGGCCGAGGCCACTGCGGTCGTTTTCGCGGCGCGCTCCGAGGTGGCGGCGCAGGACCGGTTGTTGGAGGCCAGGGAACGGCAGGCTCAGGTTGACGCGGACGAGGCACTGGATGCCCTGCTGCGGGCGTTCGCGGATGGCCGCAACGGCGCGGACGAGTTCCAGCGGCTGATCGAGGTTCGCGACGAGGGCCGGCGGGTCCGGGCCGAGGTCGCGGAGCAGCGGGCCGCGCTCGAGCGGGAACGGGCGCGTAACCCGGTCCCTGATCCACCGTCGGAAGAGTGCTGACCAAAGTCGAAGGAGATCCCTGATGGACGAGTTCGTGCCGGTGCTGGTGATGCTGGCGACAGTGAAGAAGCTGGTCGATTTCGTGCGGTACGCGAAGGCGTCCGACTGGAATGGTGTCGTGACGCAGCTGGTGGTGTGGGTCGGCGGTGTCGCGGTGGTGGCGCTGGCCGCGCACACCGAGTGGGCTGGCGGGATCGAGTTCGGCGGGGTGACGCTGGCTGGGATGGGGTGGGCGTCGCTGATCCTGGTGGGGATCTTCGTCGGATCTGCGGCATCGACCGGGCAGGACGCGTTGAAGGCGGTCGACGGCCGCCAGTCCGAGTCGAAACCGACTTTGATCAAGTAGCTCTCCCCGGACGGACCCCCCGGGGAGTGAGGGTGGTGGCCCCTCTCGCACGTGACGCCTGATTCGCGGCAGGCTGTGCGGGAGGGGCCGCCATTCGTGTCTCTACGGCCAGATGGTGGTGGCCGCCCACGCCGCGGCCCAGCAGCAGCTCCCGACGGCGGCGGCGGTCAAGGTCGCGCCGATGGCCATCCCTACCCGGTAGGAGACGGCGGCGGTCCGGGTAGGCGGAAGGCGGCGCGACCGCCGGGTCGCGCCGCCTTCTGCCGGGCCTGGGATGGGCTCAGACTGGTCCACGGTAGCCGGTCAGTTCTGCAGGTAGCCCTGCGACACGCGGGCTTCGGCGAGGAGCCGGGCCGCCGCGCCCGAGTCGGATTCGATGACCACGGGGGTCTCCTCCCGAATCAGGTAGGCGAGTTCGGACGGGCCGATGTGGCGGACCTTGCCGGAGTCGTGGACGGCGAACACGGGGTTGGGAACCTGTGTGGCGCACTGGATCAGATACATGGCGTCTCTCCTCGGGTCAGTCGACGATCCAGCGGTGACGGGGCGCTGGTGATGGGGTGGCTGCGGGTTGGGCGCGGAGTTCGGGGGTGTTGCGGTGCCGGTGCCAGGCGGCGAGGATGCCGCCCCGGGAGTGTTCCCGGCCGGGCATGGTCGACAGGTGGAAGTGGTCGTCGCCGGAGTTGCTGGCGTAGGCGAACATCTTTCCTGCCTTGATCGCCTTGCGGTTCCAATGCCGGTTATTGATGTTGAAGTACTTGACTGTTTCGGCCCAGCGGCCGGCGCGTAGCTCGCGCAGCAGCCACCGCTCGAACCGGTCGGGGTCGACGACGCGGAAGTCTCCGGCGTAGACCCAGCCGTTCTTCGGCCAGATCGTCGGCCCGCCGGGGGTGGCGATGGTGGTGTGTGTGGACCTGGGGGTGTGGTCCCCCGCTTGGAAGGGCCAGTGGTTGGGATCGCCGATTACGCCGAGGCATCGGTACCCGCTCGTGCTGGTGGCGAAGTTGTACTCGTCGACGATGGGGCCGGCAGGCCGCCATCGAACGGTGATCCGGTGGTAGTGGTCGTAGGCGGTGCCCCCCGTGAGCGCCACGGCTACTCCTGTTCGGCGAGTGGGTCTGCGCCGTCGTCGGTGATGTCGTAGGGGGTTGGGACGGGCCCGTCGTCGCCGTCGGTGCCGACTCCGTCGGTGTGGGTGGTGGGCATCCGCTGGGCAGCGAGGTCGAGTTCTTCGTCTGTGTAGTCGGGCAGGGGCACGGCTGTCCTCCGGAAATGGGGCTTAACGCTCGGTAGGTCAACCGTAGCGGTGCGCGCGTCGGCCGTGTGGCCAGAATTTCCTACTTGCATTGACTCAATGCTGGCAGTCCGCTACCGTATGTATTGCTGGCGTAGACGTCCAGCGATCATCCGAAGAACGCGGCGGCAAGCCGTCCCTTGCCCTACCACAAGCACGAACCGGCCGCCGCCGCGCCACCGCCCCAAGGAGGCAGGTGTGGCCAGTATCCACGAACTCGACCGGAAGCGGCGCGAACTGGAAGCGCTCGCCAAGAAGACCGGCAGCGCCGCCACGCGCGCCGCCGCCGAACAGGTCCGGCAGCAGATGAAGAACAGCCCGGAGGCCCAGCGGGCCCGCGCGACTGCCAACGGGCGAGGGCTGCCGAGGCACGGCCGCTGAGCATCTTGCATTGACCCAATGCTAGATGTTCAGTACTGTTGCCCATGGTGGCCAAATGGCCACCAAGCCAACACACACCAACCGCGCGGTTGACGCAGCCCGGGGCAGACTGGGCCCTGTCGCTGCGAACACGCGCCCCGCGAAGAGAGAGGCCGGGGAGCCGGAGAGCTGGCTCCGGCTCCCCGCCCGGAAACCGGAGCGACCCATGGCGACGACCCTTGTCGACGGCGGATGGCGACGGCGCAGCCTCGCCCGCCAGGTCGACGAAGCACTCACCACCCACTGGTACAAAGACAAACCCCTACCCAAGGCCGGGGCCCGATGGCTCATCGCCGGCCGAATGTGGACCGCCACGCAACTGGCGGACCGCCTCCTCGACGGCGGGTCGGCCGGCGCGACCGGCCGCGACACGACGATCATCGCGCCCCGCGCGCAGACCGCCGGTTCCTTGTACGCGGCCCTCGGGCTGTGTGTGACCTGCCCGCCGCTCTGCCCGCCCGACGCAACCCACCTGGTCGCGATCGTCTCCCGGGAGACCGGCATCGAAACCTGCCGCCAGGTGTGCGCCCGCTGCGCCGACCGCCGCTACCGGCACAACCCGGACGCGGTGATCGTCGAAATCCCGGGGAGCTGACCCATGCCCGCCGGGAACGTCCGCCCCCGCGCGTCACAGGTGCCCCTGTTGGACCCAGCGGCGCTCGAGGCGTGGACCCGCCGTGGCTGGCACCTCACTGAACACGGCCGGCTCACCACCGGCACCACCGACGGACCATGCGTCCGCTGCGCCTGCCGCACCACCCGGTACGGCAGCGAAGGGCACCCCTTCTGCACCGACTGCCGGCCGGGTCACCCCGCGCAGGGCGAACTGGCCAACCTCGACGACCACCGGGGCCGGCGATGAGATTCGCCTACTGGCTGACCCTCACCGTCGGCGGCTACGCGGCCGGCGTCGCGGGAAGCCTGTGGCTGTTCTGCGCGGCAACCCACCCGGCGGCGATCGCCGTAGCCGCCGCCGGGCTCACCACCGCCTCACTGATCGACTCGATAACACAAAGGAGCACCCGCGATGACGAGGAAGAAGCTGCAGCTCCCGGCCGGTCCGTCCGTACTGGTGGCGGACAAGGCCCTTGGTGAGGCCCGGCTGGGCTGGCTGGTGCGGCGCACGCCGTTGACCGACTGCTGCCAGCCCGGCGGCGACGCCGGCTGCGGCCGGTGCAAGGCGAACGAGATCCTGCGCCGCGAATGGCCAGCCGAGAGGGCCAACCCCTTCCCGGCCGCCGAGCCGGGCGCGTTCGTCGAGGCCGCGGCCGTCGCCGACTTCGTCGAACACCTCGCCCAGGCAGAGGGGGTCACCGTCAGGGAGATCGCGGCGGCGGCCGGCGTGAAGGACACCAAGGTCGTCGCCCCTCTGACCCGGGGCCGGCACGCGAAGCTGCCGCCCGTGGTGCGGGGTAGCGTCGCCGAGGCGCTGCTGTCCCTGGCCGGCACCGGGCGGCCGGGGAACGCCCCGGTCGACTCGACCGCCGCCGCCGAACGCGTCGCCGAGATCCACGCGCTCGGCTACTCGTTCGGGTGGATCGCGGAACAGGCCGGGATACCGGTCAACTCCGTCAAGAACCTGGTACGGCGCAACCGGGCCCGTACGATCCTGGCCCGCACCGCCCACGCGCTGCTGTCGGTGCCGGTGCCCGACCAGCCCGCGCCGTCAGGGCTGAGGGCGTCCCGGCGCGGCCTGGTCGGCGAAGGGCAGGCGTTCTACACGGTCGCGGACTCGGCGGTGAAGGACCTGGTCCGCCGGTTGGAGGCCGCCGGCTGGACGCGGGGCGGGATCGCCCGGACGGCCGGATTCGAGAAGGCCGTGATCGGGCGAATCATGAACGACAAGAAGGTCACCACCAGCAGCGTCGAGAAGCTGCGGCGGCTGGACCCCCGGGAAGCGCCCGCCGGAGGCGACTACGGGGCGCAGCGGCGGGTCCGCGCGTTGATGCGGATCGGCCACGGTCGCGAGGCGATCGCGGCGGCGCTCGGCGTGCACCCGTCGGTGGTGGAGCTGCTGGTCGGCGAGGACCTGCGCCGGCCGATCGACCCGGCTCTGCGGTCGGCGATCGCTGAGCTGTACGACTCGACGCCGCTGGAGCCGGGTCCGGACCAGGCGGCGATCGACCGGGCGACGCGGGCCGGCTGGCCGTCGCCGTTGGCGTGGGATGACGACAGGATCGACGAGCCGCACGCCAGGGCCCGGACCGGGAGGTCGTACATCCGGCAGGACGACCCGGAGGTGTTGTGGTCGCAGGTGTTCGCCTGCGCGGCCGGGGAGATCGGCCGGCAGCATCTGACCGAGGCCGAGCAGGACGCGGTGGTGCTGATGTTGGCGGACGATGGGGTGTCGGACGCGAGGATCGCGGCGCGGTTGCGGGCGAATCAGACGCAGGTCACCCAGCGGCGTGAGGCCGCCGGGAAGCGGCGTGATGAGGCGATCGAGGAGGCCATCCGGCGGCGGGAGCCGGTTGGAGAGATCGCGCGCCGGTTGAACTGCTCGGTGAGGGACGTGCAGCGGGTGATGCGGGGGGACTTGGTACTCGCGGGGTAGATCACAGCCTAGCTCCCCACTACCCCCAAACGGGAAGGCCGCCTCACGTTAGGCGACCTTCCCGTTTTGCATTGACTCAATGCAAGCCGTGCCGTACCGTTCCTCTTGTAGGTCGATCAAGGGGACTGGACATGAAGCCATCCGAACCGCAGCAGCGCTACATCGCCACGCTGCGCGCTGAACGCGTCGTAGACGCCTCATGGTGGGAAGCCGTCGAAGCTGACGCAGCCGCAGCAGTCGTGACCCCCCGGAAGGTGGTGCCCGTCGCCGACCTGGCCGCAGGACGGCAGGTCGCCGAACTGGTCGGGTCGGACCGGTACGGGCAGCCGATCACCATGTGCGGCTACGTGTCCCGCCCGACCCGCGTACGCGTGGGCAAGGGTCACCGCAGGCGCATCCAGCTCGCCGTAGAGGTGACCGAGACGCCGTCGGGCATGGGCGGCTACCGGTCGACGGTGTACGTCGACCTCAACGCCACGTGTTGCATTGACTCAATGCCAACATGACGTTACGATACGACCAGTAAGCGATGGGGGGCAATCATGGCACCGACCACAACCGCGTTGACGCCAATCGTCGACGTCACCCGCGCGACATGGTTCATGTCGAGCCGCAGGCCCGACCCGAGCCGGACCCGGAAGGAGATCACCTTCGCCCGGTCCGCCGACGGCCGGTGGGAGTACCACCGGACGGAAGAGACGGGTACCCCGTGGGAGATCGTCTACCTGCCGACCGGGCAGATGCTGCAGGCGGGCTCCCTCGCGTCCGCTCGCCGTTGGACCGCGTCCGGGGGTGCCCTGACAACCCTGCGCGACGAGGCGTGCCGCATCATCGCCCGGTCCGGGGTGCCCGACGGGCCGATCTACAAGGCTGACCCGACGGGCCGGCTCGTCGAGGTCGCCCCCGACCCTGACGAGGTCTCGCGACGCCTCTACCGAGCGTGGCGCTGGCATTTGATCCACGAAGGTCAGATGGCCCCCCGGGGCACCCGCCCGGACTACCGCTGCGAATGTGGCGGCTACCTCGTCGAGGACCCCGCCAACGACACCATGGCCCACATCGACGCCTGCCCCGAGTGCATCGGAGACCCCGACCAGCCCTGCCACGACAACCAGCGCAAGCACGTCGCGTGTGAGGAAGTCACTCCCGCGTTGTGCGACCACGCCGGATGTGGCCGGTTCGCCCAGGTCGGAATGCCCTGCGCCTACGGGCGCGAGTGCTGCTGCGGATGCTGCGAGGAGACCGCCCGATGATGAACCAGGAAATGATCACCATCATTCTCGATCAGGTTCGGACCAACCCCCAGCCCGTCGAGTTCTACGTCGCCGGCTACGGGCCCCGGGCCGGGCAGATCGTCTCCTCCATCGGAGATCGGGCTACCGGCCGCCAGATGGACCGAGAGTCGCTGCAAACGGTGGCCGACGTGGGCGAGCTGGCCAGGATGTTCGACAGCAACGTCCCATCGGGAGACATCGCCCGCGAGATCATCTACCGCTGCGAAACCCGCCCCTATCTGGGATACCGAGGAGGCGACCCCCGATGAGCGCCATGGAGATCGACGTCAAGCGGGGTGATCGGCACCTGTCGGGCTTCCAACGCTGGCCCACCCGTAAGCACGCTGTCGCCGACCTGCGCGCACTGCGCGCCCGTGGTCTCAACGCCGAGGACAGCATCGTCCTCTACCGGGCCATCGGGCTCGGGCTGTGGCCCCGCTTCTGGGTGATCGGCCGACCCGACAACGCCTCTGAGTTCACCTGGTTGATGCGCGAGGACGGATCGTGGGCGGTCGGCCGGCTGTTCGACCGGCACACCGACCCCGCCGAATGGGTGTGGATGCCGGAGCTACCGCAACCGGTGCCGGCGACGTTCACCCACGTGACCCGCACCGTCCCGCACGCCGGCACGCAGACCGAGCGGTACAAGACGAAGTCGAACGGGTCGTGCGGGCGGTGGGTCCGCTCCGACGACTCCGTGGCTATCTGCACCTGCGGATGGAAGTCCTACACCGCCACCAGGGCCGAAGCGCAGGCCGCCGCCCGCTGGCACCGCACGCAACACCCCGGCCCCGACCCGCGACCGGATTGGCTGACGTCCACCCTGGAAGAGAACGCGTCCAGTCTGGCGCAGGAACGACGGTGGCGAGAGATGTTCGCCCAAATCGACGCCCGCTGATCTGCGGCAACCCGCGAAGAAGGGAACACAGTGAAGACAGCGATCAAGGCGGTCGACCTGCGCAGGGTCCTCGCAGCCACCCTGCCCTGGACCGCCGCCCCAGGCGACGACGCCGGCAGTATCTGGCCGGACACGTCGGTGCTGCACGTGGACAGCGCCGGCGGCGCGCTGACCGTCACGGGGACGGACCGGTACTGCCTGGCGCACGCCCGCGCCGACGTCGCCGGGCCGGGATGGTCGGGCACCAAACCGTTCGCCGTCGACGCCGCCCGGCGCGTGGTCGACCTGATCGACCGCGCGACCTGGATTTCGGACGTGATCGTGCACGTCGACGACCGGGGGCGGCTTGTCATCGAGTCGGTCGAGGGGGGCGGCTGGATCGAGCACGGGCCGTCGGACGCCGAGTCCTCGCACTGCCGGCTGAACGCGCCTGCGGTCCGGTACTGGTTCCACCCCGCAAAGCCCGTCGCCCCTCGGGAGGCCGAACTGGCGATCCGGGCCGAGGTCTGGATGGTTCTGGGTGAGAGCATTCGGGCGCTCACGCAGTCGGGTGAGCCGTTGTGGACGCGGGTCACCGACTACGGCGGTGAGCCCAGTCTCACCAGGCCCGCGCCGCCGGTGAAGATCGAGGTCGGCGATTCGTTCGCGGTGCTGATTTGCCCGGCCCGCTACTCGCCCGGCGTGTGGAAAGACGGCCCGGTGCCGTACGGTCCGCCGGCTACCGAACCGAAGGTCGGCGACATGGTCCGCACCCGCGAGCACGGTGACGCGTCGTTCGAGGTGGTCGGCGTGCGCTCCTACGAGGGCGGCACCGTATGCGAGTTGCGCCCGTACTTCGCGGCAATCTCCTGGGGTTCGATTCTGGTCGGTGCCGATCTGCTGCTGACCCGGGCCGAGGAGGCCGAGCAGTGAGCACCGTGACGACATCACCGACGCTGGTTGTCATGGTCGGCGCTCCCGGGTCGGGCAAGTCGACGCTGGTCGGCCAGCTCAGCGTGCCGGCGCACCAGGTCGTCAGCCTGGAACGGTACCGGCTGGAGTTGGCCGACGACGTCGGCTGCCAGGAGGTCAACCCGATCGCCGCCCAGCTGTACGAGATCCGGTTGCGGGAACGAATCCGCCGGCGGCTTGACACTGTGGTCGACGCGACCAATGGCCCGTTCGAGCACCGGGCCGAACCCGCCGCCTTGGCTCGGGTCCACGAGATGGCCGTGGTGGCAGTGATGATGCAGACCCCGGTGGAGACCTGCCTCGCCCGGCAGGTGGCGCGGCTCGACGCGACGCCGGAAGCACCGAACGGGTCGGCGGTCCCGGACGAGTTCGTCCGGGAGGTCCACGAGGCCATCGAGGCCGCGGTCGACCTGGGTCCGCATCGGCGGGCCGGGTCGCTGTACGACGTGATCGTGCACTGGTCCGGCGGCAGCGGGGTGTCCCACGGGCCGGTGCCGCCCGGCCTGTTCGGCGGCCGGTTCGCCGGGCTGTTCCGGCGTACCGAGCCGTGCGAGGAGTGCTGATGGGCCGGCGGATGATGGCCGCGCCGTCGAAGGACGCCCGGTCGTTGGCGAAGGACCTGTGCCGGCGGTATCTGCCGGCGCGACGGCGAGACGAGGCGTTGGCGTGGCTGGCTGAGCCGGGCCGGTCGGCCCGGGACGTCGCCGGGTTGATTGACCGATTCCGGGCTCTGGAGAGGGCCCGCGCCGCGAAGGAGGATTCCAATGTCTGATGAAGCGCTGCCGGAGCTGCCGCCGTACCTGGTCAGGTTCGGGCCGCCGCCGGAGGAGTGGCAGATCGCCTACTACAACAAGGTGGACTCGGGCCGGCAGGCTTGGTGGGTCGACGGCTGCGGTGACCGACCACTGGGGGACGATTTCCTGCCCATGGTGGTCGCGAAGGGTGGGGTTTCCGACGTCCCCGATCCGTGGGCGTCGGCCCCCGCCTACGACGCTGAGCGTCCGCTGCGTGACTGGATCGTGGATGATGCGGCTCGGGTGCTGCGGGTGGACCGGTCCTGCGTGGTGGCCAAGGGCTGGACCGGTTCGGGAGCGCGGTTCGCGCCGGTCCTGGAGATGGTCGACTACGCCGACGTGTACGCGGTGCTCGCGTGCGGCGACGCGTTGGAGATCGGCGACGTCGCCCCGTCTTCGCTGGCCGACATGCTCGGCCGGGTGGAAGACGGCCAGGGGCTGATCAAGGTCGCGCCGCGTGAGCCGGGTAAGGCAGGGTGGGCGATCGCTGCCCGGCACGTCGCCTACCTGTCGTATCGGGAGCGGCGTCGGCCGTTGTCGGTGCCGGCGCATCCCGATGGGCCGGTGTCGTGATGGGCGGGCTGGTGCTGGTCGGCGTGGTGGCGTTCGTCGCCGGCTGGTTCGCGAGCCGGGCTGCCGGTGGGGTCGGTGACTGGGTCGCCGGGTTCGTTGGCGAGCTGGGTCGGTGGGCTACGGGTCTGGCGGCGGTGGTCGGGTTCGGGTTCGTGGCGTGGTTGGTGATCACACACCTGAGCTGAACCGCACCCAACCCGACGTGAGGGGATCTCTCGTTGAGGGGTCCCCTCACGCGTGTGGCGACACCTTGCCCGCGTTGCATTGACTCAATGCATGACGTCATGTACCGTCCTTGACGTAAGCAACAACCACACAAGGGGGAAGCGACATGCAGGCTGCCGCCAACGCGCCCGCGATGACCGAATCTGAGTTGACTGCCTGGTTCGCCGAGCGTGGCGTCGACGACGACGCATGGATGGGCCGACATGGTACGTGAGCACTTGGGGAAGACTCAGGACGAGATGGATGAGTTCTACGACTGGGTCCACTCCTGGTCGTGATCGACGCGCAAGACGAGCAAACGAGGGCCCTCCACGGGGCCCTCGTTGCGTTTGGGCCTCGCCGCGCCCAACTTCGCCACTTGCATTGACTCAATGCAAGTGTTGGTGTAGCGTCAAGCTTGCAAGCAATCAATGCATAGCCGCGAGGGGGTGAGCGCGTCGTGATCGTCATTTCGCACAGCGTCCGATGGGGTAGCAACATCCACAACGCGCCCGAATGGGTGCGACTCGTCGCCAAGGCCAAAGGATGGGTCGACAGCGACGACTTCAACACCAACGCCGTGCACCAGCCCGGATCCGAGGGGCAGGGGCCGATCAAGTGGCAACTGTTCGACCTCGCCGACATCCTCGCCGGAGCCGGCCACAAGGTCATCGTCGTCGACGACGACAACGACGGAAAGCAGATCCTGCAATGATCACGATCCGTCACACGCAGGAAGCCGGGACCGTCGTCGAGGGGTCCACCAAGGGCGACGGGGTATGGGAGATCGCTAAGCCGCTGGGCTGGCGGTTCCACCGGGACGTCGGCATCTACCTACGCGGTAGCCGCGACCAGCTCGCCAAGGAATGGAAGCTAAACGCCCTGGCCGACGCGTGTTCGCCCTCTGACCCGTCCACTTCAGAGAAAGCCGCATGACATGCCCGCGAAGAAGAAGACCCGCGACAAGCCGCTGACGTTCCACAGGGTTGACCTGCCCAGCTTGGCGGGGTGCGCCACCGACCAGGCCAACGAGACGCTGCACCGCCTGTACGGCGAGCTGGGGCAGGCCGAGGCCCGGATGCGGGCCGAGGTCGCCGCGCCGACGTTCGCCGAGCAGATGCGCCTACACGGGCCCAAGCCGGCGTTCACGTTCATTGACCTGCTGTGCGGGGGCGGCGGGTCGTCGGCCGGGCTCGCGCAGGCCGGGGGGCAGCTGCTGTTCGGGGCGAACCACTCGTCGGTGGCGATCGCCACCCACGCCCGGAACTTCCCCGGTTCGGCCCACGCGTGTGTGGATCTCAACTGGTACGACATGCGGAACCTGCCCGAAGGGGCTGACGTCCTGTGGGCGTCGGTGATCTGCACCGAGACGTCCCCGGCCGGGGGGAGGTCCCGTAAGGGGCAGGCCGCGCCCGGCCAGGGCGCGCTGATCGACGCCACCGGGCAGCCGACCGACCCTGACGCCGACCCGGTCGAGGAGGAGCTGTTCGAGCGGACCAGGGCGACCGCGCAGGACGTGATCCGGGCCGCCGAGCTGTGGCGCTTCCCGGTCGTCTGCGTTGAGAACGTAGTCGAGTTCGCCACCGACTGGCGGCTGTTCGCGTGGTGGCTGGACGGCTTCAAGATCCTCGGCTACCGGCGGCACATCGTCAACGCCTCGTCCGCGCACCTGTCGGGTGAGGGCTTCGACCCGGCCGCGCAGTGGCGCAACCGCATCTACATCATATTTGTCCGGGAGGACCTGCCGGACATCCCCGACCTTGAGCCGCGCCCGCTGGCCTGGTGCAACACCTGCGCCGACATGGTCGAGTCGCACCAGGTGTGGACGGACCCGAACGGGCAGGCCACCGCATCGGGGCAGCGCATCCGGGTCGGGAAGTACCGGGAGCAGTACTGGTATCACTGCCCGGCCGCAGGGCACGGCAGGGTCGAGCCGGCGACGAAGCCGGCCGGGTCGATCATCGACTGGTCGCACGTCGGCCCACTGATCGGCGAACGCCCCCTGCACCGGAAGAAGCCGCTCGTGCAGGAAACCATGCGGCGCGTCGCGTGGGGAATCAAGCTGGCCCGCGAGGGCAAGCTGTCGCCCGCCTGGCTGGACGCCAACGGCGGCAGCTGGAACACCGGCCCGGCCGGCACGGACCGGCCGTTCCGGACCCGTACGGCGAACGACTGGGAAGCCCTCGTCACCCCGGGCGCGTTCGTCGACACCGCCCGCCGGAACACGCTGCCGCGGTCGCCCGGCGAGCCGTTGACGACCGTGGCGACCGCCCGGCACCACGGCATCGTCGTGCCGTACCGGAAGAACAACCGGCCATCCGGGCCGAACGTGCCGCTGCACGCCGTGTCCACGATCGAATCCGCCGCGCTGATCACCGCAGCGCAGGATCTGCCCGCCGACCCGATGCTGTGGCACTACCGCATGGTTACCTGGTTGGAACAGGCGCTGGCGCAGGACTTCCCGCCGGGCTACGAGCTGGCCGGCAACCAAGGTGAGCGCAACGTCCAGGTCGGCAACGCCGTCAGTGTGAACGCGGCCCGCTACTTCGGGTTGCGGTTCGCGTCGGTGCTCGCCGGGATCGACCGGCGGTGACCGTGATGGCCCGCTACATCGTCGACACCGGCACCGCCGGCCGGTTCATGACCGCCGACACCGAAGCGGACGGGGCCGAGTTCGCGAAGATCCTGATGGTGCCGGCGGACCGGCTCCGGTTCGCCGGCACGCCGCGCTGGTGCTACCAGCTCGACGAAGACGACTGGGAATGGGCCGTCACCGAGGGGGCGACGGTCATCGACGTCGACCGGATGCGGGGGATCGTCGCCGACCGGTCCGGGCAGGCCGCCCCGCCGCCGCTGCCGTCGGCGACGACTCCCGACGGGGCGACGAAACCCTCGTACGGGCGTCGTGGGCAGCCCCGCAACGTCCGCTGGAACCCGCGTACCCGCCGGCACGCGTGGGCGAAGGACGCCGAGCACCACAAGCACTGCGTGTGGTGCGGCGTCGCCGTGGTCAACAACCGGGGCGACCGGGGCCGCTGGTACCAGACGTGGACCTGGCCGCAGCCCGCCCCGGAAGGCCGGCAAGACGGATCGAACGCACCTGTCGGGGGGTCCATCCCGGACTGCCCCGGTCCCCGCGAAGGAGGAGAGACGCCATGATCGACCAGGACCCCGACCAGCCGCCCGGCGTCGAGTACGACACCAGCGACCTGCCCGACCCGGGCAGCGCAGCCGCCCGGGTGCTCACCTACGTCACGGCGTTCGGTGACGGCGTGGTCGACGAGGTATGCGGCACGAAGCTGTTCGCCCGCGACCTGGTAGCGCTCGCCGAAACTGTCCAGCGCAGCCCTGTCGCCGATCTGGCCTCAGCGTTGCGTCGCGCGGTCCGCTGCTTCGAGATCAACGGCTGGGAGACCGACCGCGAGTCGATCGACCTGGTAGACCCGCCGACCCCCCGCGACCTGTTCGTGTGGGAAGGACTTGCCGCCGAGCACGACCCGGGCGACCGCGCCCCGGCGATCGTCACCGTCGACCCCGGGGAGTACCTGTGAACGCGTCGGGGCAGATGCCGATCGTCGACGTCGAGCCGGCCCGCCGGGACTACTGGGGGTCGACGCCGGGCCGCTGGTACCCCGGCAGCAACGGGGCCGGCAAGCGGCGGTGGTTCCTGTGGCGAACCAACGCCGAGACGGGCAAGACGGAGCACCACGACACGAGGTCGGGGCTGCTGGTGCGCTATGCCAGCTACGAGGCCGCGCAGAAGGCCGCCGATCGGCTGAATCGCACGCCGCCGGGCCCGTCGGTGGTGAACGTCGAGGCGCGGCGGGTCGTGCGGTACTTCCAGAAGTTCACCGCCGAGCAGCGCGCTGACCGGGCCGCTTCGCGGCGGCTCGGCCGGCAGCAGCGGCGCGAGGTCGGCAGCTTCTTCTACACCCACCCGGACGTGCCGGGGCGGGCGTTCGACACCCGCAGGCAGGCCGCGCAGGCAGCCGTCGCCCGGTCGAACCAGGAGCCGGACCAGTGAGCGGCCCGGAGCAGTTGCCGATGTTCGACCTCCTGCCGGCCGCCGACGTCGAGGTGCCCGACCTGGCCGGCTTCGACCTGATCGTGATCAGGTCGTCCGGTGGCAAGGATTCACAGACCGCGCTGCGGGAGACCGTGCGGCAGGCCCGCGCGCAGGGGGTTCCTCTGGCCCGGCTGGTCGTCGAGTACGACGAGCTTGGCGAAGAGTCCGTCACGTGGCCGGGGACAGCTGCGATCGGCCCTCACTTGGTCGAGCGGTACGGCGACCGGCCCGGGTCGAAGGCCCTGGTCGAGTTGCAGGCCGCGCACTACGGGCTGCGGGTCGTCGCCCGCAGCGCCGCCCGGCCGAACCTACTCGAAGACGTCCGCACCCGGACGGGGAAGGACGGGCGTCACCGCTGGCCTGACGCCCGGAACCGGTGGTGCACTTCGGACCATAAGCGGTCGGTGGGCGACCAGGTGCTGAACGCGCTGGTACTCGAACTCGGGCTGCCGGCGGGGCACCCGGCCCGCGTGTTGACGGTGATGGGGTTCCGGGCCGCTGAGTCCAGGTCGCGGGCGGTGAAGCCCGCGTACGCCCGTGACGAACGCGCTTCCCGGGCTGGGAAGACCCGGGCGGTGCCGGCCCGGGAAGTCTGGCAGTGGCTACCCATTCACACCTGGTCCGACGACCGGGTGTGGGCCGACATTAGGGAGTCGGGAGTCCCCTACGCGTGGCCGTACGACGCGGGCATGAGCCGATTCTCATGCACGTTCTGTGTCCTCGCCCGCCGCGCCGATCTGGTCACCGCTGCCCGGCTGATGCCGGATCGGGCCCGCGCGTACGCGGCGGTTGAGTTCGAGATCGGGCACGACTTCCAGCAGCGGAACTCGATGCGGTCGGTCTGCGAGGAAGCGGGGATCGAACTGTGGTGGGAGCTGTGAGCGCCGCCGCCTGGCCGCCGCCACCGCCGGTTCGGCCGTACCGGTTCGACTTCTACCTCGGGGTCGGCCACCCGAACCACCTAGCGGATTCGCGGGTGCCGCTGTTCATCTCGGCGACCACCCTCGCCGCCCGGTACAAGACCGAGTACCAAGGGCAGGGCCACGACTGGCCGGTGCAGACGTTCGGCACCCGGTGGGCCGGCGACTCAGGCGCGTACGCGGCGCTGATGCTCGGCAACGGCCGCCGGGACCATCCGTGGCGGCGCTGGCCCGACGACTACGGGTCGATGTGGGTCGACTTCGTCGAGGCGGTCGGGCACGACTCGCGGGAGCTGGGGCCCGACTTCGTCGGCGTCCAGGACTGGCCCTGCGAACCGCAGGTGCTCGCGGCGACCGGCATGACGGTCCGCGACCACCAGGAGCTGACCACGGAGAACTTCTGCTACCTGGCCGAAGAGTTCCCGTTCATCCCGTGGCTGCCGACGCTGCAGGGCTGGACACCCGACGACTACGTACGGCACGTCGAGGCGTACCGGGCGGCGGGGGTCGACCTGGCGGGCGAGCGGGTCGGGGTCGGGTCGGTGTGCCGGCGCGGCGCGCAGCGCGACGTGGCCCGGGTCGTCGGCACCATCGCCGGCCTGGGGCTGGGGATGCGGCTCCACGGGTTCGGCGTCAGCATCAACGCGCTGCGGCTGTGCGGGCATCTGCTGGCGTCCGCCGACAGTCAGGCGTGGTCGGCGACCGCCCGGCGGGAACGGCTGCTGCTGCCCGGCTGTGAGCATCCGACCAGGTCCGGTGGTCGCGGGGACTGCCGGAACTGCTTCCGGTACGCGCAGGTGTGGCGCGGTGAGGCGTTGGCCGCGCAGGAATCGGCCGGTGAGGCCGCGGTCGCGTCGGCGGGGGCGGGGCAGCTGGCGTTGTTCGAGGTGGCCGGGTGAAGCGGGCGGGGATTCAGCGGCGGCCGGCGGACAATCACCTCGGTGCGGTGGCGTGGGAGCAGCTGCGGTTGCTGCTGTTCACCCGGTCCGGCGAGCTGTGTGAGGTGCGGTCGTCTCGGTGTCTGGCTGCCCCGGATGGCTGGCTGGGCAGGCCGGGGCTGCTGGTGTCGGTGCACCACCGCAAGCCGCAGGGGATGGGTGGCACGTCCCGGGTGGACGTGCACGAGCTGCACCACCTGTTGGTCGTGTGTGGGGACGGCACGCGGGGCTGTCACGGCTGGGTGGAGTCGGAGCGTGCGGAGGCCCGCCGTCGTGGGCTGCTGGTGGAGCAGGCGGTGGACGCGGCGGGGGTGCCGGTGGAGTTGTCGTCTGGTCGGCTGGTGCTGCTGGATCCGGTGGGGGTGTTCTACCGGCACGCCGGATGGCGGTTGCATTGATTCTATGCTGGCAGTCGTGTAGGGTGGACCTTGCGTTGAGTAGCAGATTGAAGTGAAGTGAGTACCACAGTCCGGCGGGTGGCACGCCGGGCGTTAACGCCGAAGCTTTACCGTCACCTCCGGGAAGGCTCAACGCAAACGAGAGGTGGCGACGATGTCCGCGAAGAGACGGAAGAAGGAGGATCCCATGACCGCGCCGACGCTGGAGCGGCCCGGGGCGCGGAACGCCGACGACCTGGCCGACTCGCCCCCGGGCAGCGAGCAGCCGCCTGCGCATCTGCCGCAGCTCACCCCGGGGCAGCTGGCCGAGCACATCGCACGCTCGTCCCTTGACCAGCTCGTAGCCGATGACACCCTGGTTGTCGGCTACGAGGCCGCCGGTGCCGCGCTCGGGGGCCGGAAGACCCAATCGGTCCAGGTCTTAGCGAAGGCCCGGCGGGAACACATCCGCGACTACGGGCAGGCGTGGCCGTCCGATCTGCCGGAACGCGCCTACACGAAGGGCATCGGACCCCGGGCGCAGCCGGTGTGGCACCTGCGGACGTTAGTCGAGTGGGGCATCCGCTTCGAGCGGCTGTCTCGCCACGACGGGAAAACCAGGATCAACCCGAAGCCGACCGGCCCGGTCGGGCGGCGACGGCGGTAACGAGAGGAGGCGTCCCCGGTACCCCCGGAGTTCGCTGGCTCCGGGCGGGAACGCCTCCAGCGGCGCAGAGCGCCACCACACACGCATAGGCACCCGCGAAGACGCCCCATGCGCGTACGACCGTACCAGGGTGCGCGCTCAGCTGGCAGCGGGACCGGCCGAGCAAGTCCACTCAGGAAAAGAACGTTCGTACGGGGGGTGATGGGCCGAATGGGCGATATGCGACGTGAGCCGACGCTGCTGCTACCGGCCACCGCAGGCCGCGACGAATGGTTGGCCGCCCGGACCGGCGGCATCGGCGGATCCGACGTCGGCGCGATCGTCGGCCTCAACCGCTACACCTCGCCAACCAAACTCTTCTACCAGAAGCTGGGAATCATTCCCGGCGATGAGATGAACGCGGCGATGGAGTGGGGCAACCGGCTCGAGACCCCCGTCCGGGAGAAGTTCGCCGACGAGCACCCCGAACTGCTGGTCACCGCCGGCCCCGGCCTGGTGTGCCACCCTGACCGGCCGTGGCAGATGGCCACCGTCGACGGGCTGATCCGCGACGCCGACGGCAGCGGCCCGGCCCGGATATTCGAGGCCAAGACGGGAGACGACACCCACGACCACGAGGACCAGTGGGGCGAGCCCGGCACCGACCAGGTCCCGCCGACCTACCTGTGCCAGGTCACCTGGTACATGGACATCTACGGGGCGCAGCCCGGCGACGTCGCCTGGCTGGCGGTACTGCTACGCGGCCGGGACTACCGCGAGTACCGGATCCCGTACGATCCCGCGTTCGCCCGCAAGCTGGTCGCGCACGCCGACTACTTCCGCCGGGCCCATCTGATCCCGCAGGTACCGCCGCCCGCCGATGCCGCCGAGTCGACGACCGAAGCGCTCACCGCAGCCCGGCCGCCGGTGAAGGCCAAGAGCAAGGGTGAGTTGCCACCGGAGGCGGTCGCCCTGGCCCGCGCCTACGGGTCCGCGCACCGCACCGCCCGGATCGCCGAGACGCAGAAAGAGCGGTACGGCAACCAGCTGCGGGCACTGTTCCTGGCCCTCGGCGACAAGGTGCCGCACTACGGCTACGTCGGTGACCAGAAGATCGCCTCCTGGTCGGTGCCCGCCCCTCCTAAGCAGACGTTCGACGAGGAGCGGTTCGCCGCCGACCACCCGGGGCTCTACCAGCAGTACCTGACCGCGAAGGCACCAGGCCAGCCACGGCTGACCGTAGCGAAGGAGTTCACCAGTGACTGACATCGTCCAGACCAGCCGCGCCCGCGCGGTGGCCAATATGCTGCCCGACGCCCCAGACGGGCCCAACGGTAAGCCCGGCACCAAGCCGGGGGAGAAGGCACTCACCGTCGGCTCGATCGGCCGGGACCTGCTGCGGTCGATGCAGTCCCAGTTTGAGGCGTGCCTGCCGGAGGTGCTGCCCTGGGACATGTTCGCCCGTATCACCCTGACCGGCATCCAAAAGAACCCGCAGCTGCTGGAATGCAGCCAGGCCAGCCTGTTGGGCGCACTCATGGAATGCGCCCGCCTCGGCCTGGCCCCGTGCACCGAACAGGCGTCGCTGGTGCCCTTCAAGGGCAAAGTCACGTTGATCGTCGGCTACGAGGGGTACGTCCAGTTGATGTATCGGTCCGGCCAGGTCGAGCAGGTCGTCGCGCAGCCGGTCTACGCGGCCGACGACTGGGAGTACAGCCTTGGCGACGGCGGCCGGTTCTGGCACAGGCCGAAGATCACCATGCCTCGGAAGGAACGCGGTGAGGTGATCTTCACCTACTGCTACGCGACGCTGGTCGGCGGCGGTCGGACCGCCGTCGCCCACTGCAACCTGGAAGAGGCGCTGGAGCTGCAGGCCCGCTACGGCACCAAGGACACCTCGGCCTGGCGCACCAACTTCCTCGGCATGTGGCTGAAGACCCCCGTACGGCGGGTCCAGAAGTACGCGCCGAAGTCGTCCGAGCAGATGCGGCGGGCCCTGATCGTCGACAACGGAATCATCGACCTCGACGGCAACGTCGACCGGCCGGACGACGAGCCCGACGACGACACGGCGTCGGGGGAGTGACCCCTGGCTGGCGCGCGTCGCGTACCGGCCAGACACCTGCATAGGGATACGATCCGCCCGTAAACGCGATCCGGGCCCACCGCGTGAACGGTGGGCCCGGATGAAGCAAACAGGAGGCGATCCCCGGTGACCAGGTAACCAACCCGATCCACTGAACCCCGACAAGAGTCCGTACCGACACACCTATTTGCACGCTCGCTCGCCAGAGGGCTAAGCCCGTCCAGCATAGCCGACCATCGGTCGGTGCCGACACCTCCACCGAGGTCTGATGCCGGACGTGTCGTGGCTCTCATCGCGGACCCCACCCGGGCGTGAACCAAACCCGCGAAGGAAGCCCGACCATGAACGCCTACCCGATCATCTGGGGGCTAAAGCACGCCCCGGTCAAGACAGCCGTGGAACGCGCGGTGCTGCTCGCTATCTGCGACGCCGGGGACAGCGACGGCTGCGACGCCTACCCGTCGAACGGCACCCAGGCCCGCGCCGCCCTGGTCGACGTCCGGACCGCGAACCGGGTGCGGGCCGAGCTGGAAGCGCGCGGGCTCATCCGACGCCAGGACGGGCCGCCGCCGGCCCGCTGGCTGGCCATCCCCGAGCACAAGCGGCCCCCGATCTGGGAGGTGATGATCCCGTACAGCTGGTGGTCGGCGGCGCAGATCGAGGAGATCAACCGGATGCGGGCAGACCGCGGCCGTCCACCGCTGCGCCCGGAGGACCGGCCCGACATCGCGCCGGCACCACCGAGGACGCGCCGCGCCGACGTCGGCAAGAAGCGCCCAAAGAAGGACAAGCCGGGCGGGGATGTCTCAGAGACAGGGGGTGACACAGAGTCAGGGGGTGACACAGAGTCCCCGGTACCCCCTGACACAGAGTCAGGGGAGGGGGTGACTACAAGTCACCCAACCCTCCTTATGGACCCTCCCCTAAAAGAAACCTTCCCCTCCTCCTCCCCTCCCTCCTCACAGGCAGCTGCCGGCACCATTCCGGCCGGGCCGACCCCGGAGGAGGAGGTCGACGAAACGAAGAAGCCCGGAAAACCCGATCCGGCCGCTGTCGCGGCCCGGCTCATCGACGAGATGCAGACCCGCTGCAAGGCGGGCCGCCGGGTGCCCGCCGGCAAGCAGCGGAACGAACTCGTCGCCCTGGTCGTCCGGCTACTCGACGCAGGCTGGCAGCCGAACCGGCTGACGGCGGCTGTGAGCAGCTACGGAACCCTGGCCGGGGCCCTGTCCACCTTCGGGGCGCTCCGGTACCGCCTGGACGATCTGGCGACGCAGGAAGTGCCATCCGGAGCCGCCCCGGCAGCGCCCGTTCCAGCACAGCGCGACAGTGACCGGGCGACCCCGTCGTGCGGCACCTGCTACGGCAGCCGCCGCATCACCATCGAGCGCCCCAACCCGGCCCTGGCCGGGCGGCTCACCGACGTGGCCGTGCCCTGCCCCGACTGCCAGCCCTCCCAGCTCGCGACCGCGAGCTGACACCACACACCCACCGGAGCCTGAAATCCCGGCCCCGGTGAAACCCGCGAAGGAGACCCCGTGCACCACGACGACCTGGCCGAGTGCGAGCAACGCCGCCGCGCCATGATCCGAGACACCCGCATCGAAGCGGCAATGACCGCCACCTGGATCATCCCCCTAGTCTTGATCAACATCGGGGTGGCCAGCGAACACCCCGACCTGACCGGCCCCGCCGCGTGGGCGGCCCTGATCGGCGGCGGCTGGATGGTCGCCGTGGGAGCCGTCGAGGCCAGCCGCGTCCGCCGCATCCGCCGGATGCCGACCGACGCGCTCGAAGCGACGACGGAACCCCGCCCGGAGCTGTCGACCACCGGCCGGCTGCGCGCCGAGGTCTCCCGCCGCACCCGCCGGCTGGCGTGGCTCGAGTTCGCCGGCTACGGGGCCGGCATGTCCGTGTGGCACTACGTGGCGTGGACCGCCGACGGGACGTGGCCGGCGGTGACGCTCGCCGTGATGGCCGTCGGGATCTTTCCCGTCGCGGCTGAGCTGCGGATACGCCGGTTGCACCGCGCGTGGCACGGACGGCTTGTCCAGGAACGACTCCGGCTCACCGCCTGAACCCCGCAGGCCATGCATGGATGCAATGCGGACCGTCCCGTATAGTGTCCGGTCATGGCCCCCAAGACGCCCGACTATGAGCGCCCGGACCCGGCAGACGCGTACGACGCGATCCGCCGGCTCCGGGCGCTACGCATCTGCCACGACGAAGGATGGGCCACCTATGTGGCCGGGGACCTGCGCTACAGCCGGCACCTGGTCCGCACCCCCGACGGCACCGTGAGGCTCCTAGACCGGGACCAGCTGTACTGGTCCGGCCGGCGACAGCACCGGGTCGATGCCCCCTACTGGTGGGCGCGCGGCGTCGCCGACGCCAACGGCGAGTTCGACCGCCTCGACAACGTCGCCATCCCGCAGCTGGTCACCGTCAAGGACGCCTGCCGGGTGTCCGCCACGGTCGGCGGACCTGCCACAGCCGAGGGGCTGACCGCCCGCATCGCCGCTGGGAAGCTCTATCCGCTTTACCTGGCGGACAAGATCCGCTGGCTGTCCGTCGACCAGATCCGGGCTGACGCCGACCCGACGGCGGCAGCCCGCTGGCACCGGTTCCAGACCCAGCTGCCGCCCCGCCGGCACCTGGGTGACGTCCCCCCCGGTGAGGCCGACCAGCCTCCCCCCGCCCCTCCCGCGATCCCAGCCGACCTGCCGGTGACCGAGCGGCGCACCCACGCGCTGCTGCTGGCCACCGAAGAAGGATGGGCCGATTTCGTCGCGTCGGAACGCGACCAGCACCACATGGTGCTGGTCAACGGCGACGAAGAGACAACCCGCGTGGTGCCCGGCCCCGCCGTGCTGCCGTGGGTCCTCGGTCTCGCGGACGGGCACGGGCACGGACACCTGGCCGTCTACTGACCGGCCCTACCCCCGCGCGCGGCAGCAGCACGAATGAAGCCGGCCCGCCTCCCTCTGCTGGGAGGCGGGCCGGCTCGCGTCCGGGGGCACGCTGTTCAACGGCCGACACCGGCCACTTCCGGCACCGTTACCGTGATCTGCTCGCCGTCGCGGTACGGGTGGTAGTCCCACGCCAGCCAGGTGCCGTCGTCGGACTGGTAGATGCCCGGCTCCGAGCCGGAGGATCCGACCTCCGCTTCCCGCTGGTCGCGGGTCTCCCCGTCTTCGAGTGGCTCGGCGAGCCGGGCGAGCGCCCGCGACAGGTCGTCGGCGAGGTCGGCGCGGATCCGCCGCTCGGCGACGACAACCGCTTCCCGGTACCGGGCGTGGACCCGCGCGACCGTCTCCGCGAGCCCGCGCGGGTCCGCGCAGCTGTCCCACACGGGTTCGATCCACTCGCCGCAGCCGTGCTCGTTGCGTAGCGGCTCCGGGTCGCCGGTCTGGTCGAGGACGGCGGGGCAGCCGCCATCCCGGTCGACCGGCTGCGGGCAGCGCGGGCACCGGTCGGCCCGGTCCGCCCACACCACCCACGCGGACATCTCTTCCCGGGTGGTCGGGTCCGTTTCGGTGATCCGCTCCATGTGCAGGCCGGCGGGCAGTTCCGCCGCCACGGCTTCGGCGGTCTTCCGGCGTCCGCTACGTGGGCCCATGCCCGCTGGTGCTCCCGCCTCACGCAGCCCCCGGGACACCCGGGCGTTCACAACCGCGGTCGTGATGCCGTACTGCTCGCTGACCTGCGCCCACGTCGCCGATTCGGTCGCGGCGACGATCAGCCGGTCCAACTCGCGGCGCAGCAAGGTCGATGCCTGCTTCGACGCTGCCTCCACGGCCCGGTACCGGGCCGGTCCGTCCGCCTCGTCCTGGGCTGCCTGGATCAGCGCGGCGAGCTGGTCCAGCGGGGTGGCACCCGCCGCAGCGGGTGCCACCTTGCCCTTGCTGGGGGTCACAGCGACCCGCCCTTGGCGACCACCCGGAAGGTCTCCGACGCGACCGAGGCGGCGGTGCCGGCCGCGTAGCCCGGCTCCGACACCCACACCCACAGGTCCGGGTCGTCGGCGGTGACGCCGAGCTGCTCCAGCCAGACGTACGCCTGCTTCGGCAGGTCGCGGGTCGAGCCGACCCACTCGGTCATGTCCTCGCCCTGCCCCTGCGCACCCGGGGCGATCTCGCCCCGGTACACGTCGACGATGGCCCGGCCCGCGTCGGGGCCGATGTACTCGTCGGCCGCCGCGCCCGGCTCGTCGTGGAAGCGGACCTGCCCGGACGGCAGGTGGTAGTCGGCGACCAGCTTCAGCCCGCGCTCGCTGGTGGGCTCCAGCTCGTCAGCGGGATCCCACTCTCCGTCGATCCAGCCGCGCACGTCGGACAGGAAGTTGCCCGGCTCGTCCGCGCCGGTGATCGGCCACACCTCGCCGTTCTCGCCGCACTGCAGGTACAGGCCGATCGCGTTGTCCTGCAGCAGCCGGATGGTGATCTCTGCCGGTCCGGTGGTCAGCTCGACCTCGTGGCCGTCGACCATGAACGGCTCCCCGTCGACCCGGGCGAGCCAGCGGGCGACCTGGATCGAGGTGGCGTAGGTGGTGCTGCCCCGGCTCGGGTCGACGACCCGGACCAGCTCGCCGAACTCGCCGAGCGCGTCGGCCTCGATGTCGCCGAACCGCTTGTCGACCCGGCTGCCGGCGATCTCCTGCAGCTGCCGCCACCCCTCGGTGACGTCGCCGTCGCCGTCGAAGTGGTGGGCGATGTCCTCGAACGGGACGGCGTCGCCCTGCGGGTCGCGGATCGTGTCGGTGCCCGGCAGGTAGTCCCAGCCGTCGCCGACGTATTCGGCGAGGACGTTGTCGATCTCCTCGGCGGCGGCGTTCGCGAGGGCGTCGACCAGCAGGACCTGGTGCTCCTGCGGGTAGTCCCCGCCGTTGATGTAGTCGAACCAGTTGCTCGGGTCGGTGATGCCGCTCATGGTGTGGCCCCTTCCGGGTTGGTGGCTGTTGTTGACTTACGAGGGAGACATTACCCCCCCGTCATGACTGAGTCAACGTGGGTCCGTAATGTTTTCCCGGCACGCCTCGGCAAGCTTTGCGTTGACTCATGACAGCCCATGCAGTACCGTCCGAGGGGAGACAAGGAAGGAGATCGGCACCACCACACACCCACCCCGCCAACCGAAGGGGACCCGCGAATGATCCACAACCCGCACGCGGCGTCGCTCACCGCGATCGCCGCCATCACCGCCGCCGGAGCAGCGGCAATCCACCTACGCCCCGAACACGGACCGATCGTCGGCGCGCTTCCCATCGGGACCGCCGTCGCCGCCGTGGTCGCAGCCAAGGTCCTGTCCCGCCGCCGCAGGCCGAGCCCCACCAGCGCGGCAGCCGACAAGCAGGCCCGCCGGCTGTTCCTGCGGCAGATCACCGCGCTCACCGCCCCCGGCGCGGACCCCGGGGCGATCCGCAGCGCGCCCGACGACACCCGCCCGGCCGGGGCGGTCGTCGACCGGGTATGGCGTCTCGCCGAGACGTCCGGCCGGCTCGACCGGGACGCGCTGCGCATCATGCGCGGCTACGACCTCGACGTCCTGCCGCCGGAGGCCCGCGACCTCGCCGTCGCGGTCCTCGTCCGCGACCTGATCAGCCCCGCCGACCTGGACGCCATCTGGCGACCCTGGCAGAACACCGGGGTGCGGCTCGTCGGCGGCCCGCCGGCCCGCCAGGTCTCCGTCGAATCATGGGCCGACGACACCCTCACCGGCCTACGCACTGTCCGGCCGGGCACCGCCCGGCCGGTCGGCCAGCTCGCGAGCGACGTCGCCCGCGCAGCCCGCGCCGGCACCACCCAGATCACGGTCCGGACCAGAGACGCGGCGTCCCGCCGCGCCATCGCCCAGTGAGAGGAGACACCCGGTGAACCTGACGGACCTGCAGGAGTACGTCCGGGCGATGGAGCAGCGGCGCGGCTTCGCCCACAAGCCGGCTGCCGACCAAGCCCGGCGACTGGTGAAAGAGGCGATGGAGGTGCTCGAAGCGATCGTCTCCGGCGGCAGGGTCGCCGGCACCGAAGGCGACATCGTCGGATCGGTGGACGAGGAGCTGGCCGACGTGCTGCTGTTCACGGCGGCCATCGCCAACCGCTACGACATCGACCTCACCACAGCGGTGCGCCGCAAGGAGGAGCACAACGAGGGCCGCACCTGGCCGGAGGCTCGCACCCACATCTGCTTCCAGTGGGAAGCGGGCGACGGGCTGGCGTGCAGCGAGTTCTACGAGCCGGGCACGGTCGACACCCTCGCCCAGGCCGAGAAGATCGCAACCGACATTGTCGGCCCCGGCGTCGGGGTCACCCTGACCGCCGTGGTCCGGCCCGACGGCCGCGACTTGGTCGCCGAATGGGAGCAGCAGCACGCCGACGTGCTGTAGACCCCCACCGCCCCGCGAATCACAGCCGCTGCGTGCCGCCCACTAGGGCGGCGCGCAGCTTCGCGTCCACCCCCGGCAGGTCGGCGACCTCCCCGGCGAGCAACCGCAGCCGGGCCACCAGAACCCCCGCCGCGCCGGCCTCACCCGCCGCGACCCGCCCCGCCACGGCGGCGATCTCGTCAACGTCGGCGGCCAGATCGTCGGGTAGCTGGTCGCGGCCGGCGACGACCGTCCGCGCCAGCTCCCGGGCCTGCCCGACCTGAGCCAGCACCGCCCGCCGCTCGTCCTGCCGGGCGCGTTCCGCCGCGTACGCCTCCCGTGCGTTCTTCGTCCCGCCCGCCGCCGACGCTTCGAGCCGGCGGGCTAGGTCGTAGGCGGCCCGCCGGTCGTCGAGCCCGCACCAGGCCGCGATGTCCTGCCAGGTGGCCCCGTCTTCGCGGGCGGCCCGGATCAGCGCCAGCCGGTGCCGGTCCAGCTCGGCGGCGAGGTGGTCGAGGATGGTCAGCCCGTCGGCGACGTCGGCACGCAGCGTCCCGGGCGGCAGGCCACGCCGCCAGCGGTGGACGTGGGCGACGACGCCTAGCAGGTCGTCGGGTGGGTCGGGCTGGTCGCGCACGTCGGCGCGGCGGGCGGTGATCCGCGCGGCTGCGGTGGCGGCGGTGACGGCGGGGCGGGATCGGCGGCGACTCCGTGGCATGTCGTGTATATACACGACGCCCGACACCGGGCGGTGTCGGGCGTCGTGTCGGGCGGGGTCAGGTCAGGCGCTGCCGGAGCCGGTCGAGCGCCTCGGCGGCCTCCTCCTCGGTTTCGCAGATGACGTCGTACTCCCGGATCTTCCGCTCCGGGGTCAGGTGCTCGTCGAGCGCGTACATGGCGTCGGTGAACGCGGCCAGCGCCGCCTCGTAGCGGGCGACCGCCTCGGCCGGGACGAGGTACAGGTCCCCGGCCGGGACGCCCGGCTTGCGCTCGACGTCCTTGTTGATGTTCGGGATCAGCAGCGGGTCCTGGTCGACGCGGATGAACATCATGGCGGCCTCCTCGGCTGGTCGGTCTCCCTCAACACCTAAACATTAACCCCCCGTCATGACTGAGTCAACAGGGCTCCATCATGATTTTCTGCGGCATTGCGTTGACCCAATGCAGGGCGTGACGTACCGTGGTGGTAACACACCCAACCCCGGAGGGGGACACCCGCGATGCACCAAATGCCTCAACCCGAGTACGACGTCCTGGCCGCCATCGCGGCTGACGGCGTCGACATCGACGCCGAAGGCCGCCCCGTCTCGCCACTGCCGGTCGGCACCGTCCGCAGGCTCCGCGACCACGGCCTGATCCGGACCATCAACCCCACCAACGCCCCGAACCGGCCCGCCCTCGCCCTGACCGCCCTCGGCGGACTGACGTTCGAGGGGAGCGAGGGACACGAAGACGCCGCAGCCCGCCGCAGCCGGTTCATCGTCAACCTCGCAACCTTCGCCGCCGGGTCGATGTTCACCGGGCTCCTGTCCGCCGCCGCCCACCTCCTGTGGGGGTGAACGACATGGTGGACGTGGCGACCCGCGCCGGCACTGGCGCGACCGCGAAAGGGCTCGACTTCCACAGAAATCGGGGAGTCGACGGATACCACTGGGCTGTTTCGACGGCCGACGGGCACACCATCGCGCTGGTGTGCCCCGACGAGGGCGGCCGGTGGATGGCGCAAACCCCCACCGCCCAATTCGTCGCAGACAACCCGGCCGAGGCCGAGGACATGGCGATCAGCCGCTACCTCTACCTCGGCCAGGTGCGGGGGATAGTCGTCGTGGACGTCGAAATCGACGCCTACGACCTCGACCGGCCCGGCGACTGGTCGACCCATTTCAGGTTTCGTTCATCCTGCAAGCGCGACATTGTCGCGATCGGCGCTTTCGCGGAAAGGGCCGCGAATCACTGGACGGACGGGGCGGAATGGCCGGTCAGAATCGTCGTCCGGGCGGTTGACCGGCCCGACACGGTGGTGACCGCGTACGGCGGTAGGCCGCTGCCGGTCACCCCGGTCACCCCGCCCGGTCAGCCTGACCGGGGTGACCGTGACGGGGCTCCGGTCACCCCGGTGGCTGGTCAGGGTCAGGCTGACCTGACCGACGCGGCGGCGTTCGCCGCCGACGTCGACCAGCTGACCGCTGACCTGATCTGGCGGGGTGACCTGACCGGCCCGGTCAGCCCGGGTGACCGGGACGCGGTCACCCTGGAACCTGACCAGCAGCCTGACCCGACCTGGGCCGACGTCGCCTACGACGACGGGGCCGGACCGGGCACCAGGCTGACCGACCCGACCCCCGCCGCGACGGTCACCCTGACCGCCCACCCGTCGACCAGGTGGGCCGGCGGCATCGAACTGCGGGCCACCCCGACCGGCCCGCCGCTGTACGTGCTCCAGTCGGCCGGCGACGCCGCGCCGCTCGGCTGGATGCTCGACCCGCAGCTGCCGGGGGAGTCGTTCGGGCTGCCGGTCCCCGGCAACCTGCGCGAGGCCGCGGCCGTCGCCGCGATGGCACTGCAGCGGTGGATCCGACGGGCCGTCGGGGTGCCGACGGTCGTCCGGGTCGACGTGACGGTGCCGGACCGGTCGTCACTGACGGTGCCGGGTGCGGCGCGCACGCGGGGGTAGTCACACCTTCAAGACGGGCAAGGGGGGTCCTGGGCGCTGGTAGCGCTCAGGACCCCCCTTGTTTCGCGGTCACACCTTGTGACTGTGACCAAAAATCATCCCACTATGTGGCGGTTCGTCCCGGTTCGCGTTCGGGTGAAGTCACACCTCGTCACAGCCGATTCCGGCCCGGTCGCACCCGCCAAGTCACACCCTGTGACTAACCCTCCGTGACGGGGCGCGGTCCGGTTCCCAGCTCCCGGGCGACCCGCCGGGCGTCGCCCGCGTCGACCTGGCGCACCCTGCCCCGCCCGCGCCGCAGCAGCAGCAGCCGGCCGACGAGGACCCCGGGGGAACCCGGCTGGCCGCCAGCCAGGAAGGCGTCAACCCACCGTCTGACGGTGGCCTCCGAGAGGCCGGTCTCCATCGCCGCCTCGGCGACGCTCAACCACTGCTCGCTCACCTGACCGCCTCTTGTTGATCAAGGAAACCTGAACTGTCGATACTGTCAATACTCCCACAGATCTGCAATGATGGTCACCATGACCCCGGAACTGACCTTGACCCCGGTCACCCTGACCACCCGCCGACCGGTCACCCTGACCGCCCGGCGACCCAACCGACCCGGTCACCCTGACCCCGGTCACGGTCACCCCGCCCCGGTCACCCCCCAACCCGGTCACCCTGACCGACCCGACCTGACCCCGGTCACCCCGACCCCCACCGACCCGACCGGCACCGACCGCCCCCCGGTCACCCCGGTCACCCACAGCCCGACCCTGACCGCGCCACGGCCCGGTCAGCCCCGCGAAGCGGTCACCCTGACCGCGCTGACCCACACCCGGAGGCACTGAAATGGAAATCCCCGGCTGGATTCCCGACTGGGCGCGAAACGCGCTCGCCTGGGCTGCCGACGTATGGCCCGACTGGCTCAGCATCGGCGAGGTCATCGCCGCCGCGTTCGCGATCGCCTTCGTGATCGCCTTCACGGTCTACGTCGTGATCCGGCGTCGCCGGGGCGGCGCGCATTCCGCCGCAGCCGCCCGCGCCCGCGAAGCCGCGAAGAAACGCGGCACGAGCAAACTCGGCTGGACCGCCCTATTCTTCGCAACAGGGATCGCAATGGCGATCACCTACGACGGAATGCTTCGGTTCTTCGACCACCAGATGAAAATCGAAGAACTGACATTCCGCATCGTCCTCGCGTCGATCTTCGAGGTGTCCGCCGTCGGATTCTTCGCCATGTCCCGGGAGTTCCGACTCGAACGCGCGGCCCGGTTCGCCGCCCGCGACGCCGAACGCCGGACCCGGCTCGACGCCGACCCCGACGCCGACGTGACCGACCTCGACCACGAGGACGCCGTCGACAACGCCATGGTCGACGTCGACGGCCGCGCCGGCTGGACCGTGCTCCTCATGTCCGGCACCTTCGCCGCCACCGACGCCTCCGGCTGGGCCTCCCCATTCCGGCTGATGCTGCCGATCCTCGCCGGCTTCCTCCTCGAACGCCTGGTGTCCGGCGAGATGATGCGCATCTACCGCACCATCGGCGAGCCCGGCGCGGTCAAGCAGCTCGTTCACCGGTTGAAGGTTCGGCTCAACCTGGCCGCCGCCGACAAACGCAGCGTCGGCGAACAAGACCTCGACCTGCGGATCACGCGACTGGTCAAGGTCGGTACCGCCTACAACGCCACCCCGTCCTGGCTGGTGCCGGTCCGCTGGTGGCGACGTATGCGGGTGCTCGCCATCAACGACTACCTGTCGAACAACTACGGGTTGGCCGACGACCCGGCCCTGCGGGAGAAGGTCGCGCGCCGAGTGCTTGCCCGTACCGCCGCCTTCGATCTGGCCAAGGGCAACCCGAACCTGCCCGACGTCACCACCGAGCCCGCAGCGGTGCTTCCGCAGCCGGCGCGCCGTGACGTGCCCGCCCCGCGCCAGAACGGCCGGGTCGACGACATGCCGCCCGCCCCGGACCCCGCTGACGCCGACGGCCGGTACGCGGCCCTGCTGAACCGGTACGCCGCCGCGATCACCACCGTGCAGCGGCACATCGACCAGCAGGAGCGGGAGAAGGCCGCCGCCGCTGGCGTCCCGGACGCCTATACATGGTCGACCCGGGCAGAGAAGGTAACCGCACGTGACATCGTCGCCGCTGGCGCTCGAGACAATCAAGGCAAGCTGATCACCGGCAAGCCGACCCTTCTCACGATCAGCTGGCTGATCGAGTCGCTGTCCGGGCGGGCCGGCGACATCCCCGCAGACGTGCGCACCCGGTACGGCCTGCCGTCCTCGAGCGAGGTGAACTGAAATGGCCACCATGGATGGGGGCGAGTACGGCGACGCCGTGCACGTCAGCCACGAAGACGGAGACAACTACGTCTCCGTCGCCCCGGCCGCCCACGCGGCCGACCCGACACCCGAACCGGAAACCGAACCGACCACCCCGACGGCACCGGACATCGCCCTCGACGACCCGGAACCGGCCGAGACGACCACCGCCACCGCCGCCGAACCCGCCCCCGACGCCAAGCCCGACAGCGGCGAGGACGACGAGGACGAGACGCCCGGCAGCGCGGTCGGCACCATCGCGACCGGCCTGGTCGTCGTCACCGGCGCAGCCGGGCTGGTGATCTTCAACGTGTTCGGCGGCGCGGTGCTGCTGGCCACCGCCGCCGGCATCGCCGTCGCAGCCGGAGCCGCGAAGGCGTCCGCCGCCGACCGCCGCAACGGCGGACCCGCCCGCCGCCGCGAAGCGCGCGCGTTCGCCGGCCTCACCGGCGGCCGACGGGGACGCGGCGGCTCCGGCGGGCCGCGCCGTAACACCAAGGCGTCCGCCGGCCCGTCCGGTGGCCGCCGCCGCGCCAAGAGCGGTAGCCCGGCCGGCGGGCTCACCGGCCGCAAGGCCCGCCCCGGCGCGGGTACGTCGACCGGCCCCGGTCGGAAGAAGGCCGCGGCCGGGTCGCCGCTCGGCAAGGCGCTCGCCGGCCGCCGCCCCGCCGCAGGGAAAGGACTCACCCCCGGCGGGAAGGGCAAGGCGGGCAAGGGACTCACCCCGGGCGGCAAGGGCCGCCCGGGGAAGGGCCTCGCCGCAGCCGGGAAGACCCTCGGCCTCGGCGGCGGCAAGAACAAGACCGCCAAGGGCGGCACCGCCCCGGGCAGCAAGAACAAGACCGGCAAGGGCCTCACCCCGGGCGGCAAGAACAAGGGCGGCACCGCCCCGGGAGGCAAAGCGGGCCGCGCCGCAGTGGCGGGCAAAGCCACCCCCGGCAGCAAGACGAAGAAGGACAAGACCGGCGGCAAGGGCAAGTTCCCCACCCTGAACAAGAAGAACTACGGCTCGCTGCCGCGCACCGCGCTGGGTGCCCGCAGCTGGGCGGGCAAGATGTCCCCGGCCAGCCGCACTCGGATGACCGAAGCGCTGATGAAGGCGGACGGGATCAGCCCCACCCGCCGCCGCAAGCTGGCCAAGGCCGTCCTCGCCGCGAAGCAGCGGGCCCGCCGCAACGGCGGCGCGTTCGCCGTCGCAATGGACTGGACCGGCCGGACCATGGCCTGGACGGACGGGAAGATCGTCAAAGGCGTGTCGGTCGCCGGCCGTAAAACCGGCCGCGCCACGCAACGCGCCTCGCTGCGGGCCTCCCGGTACGCCGGCATGGGCTGGCGGGCCGCCCGCTGGCAGACCGCGTCGGTCCGGTACCGGGCTGCCCGCCACGCCGAGAAGGCCCGCAACGCGGCTTGGGTGCAGACCCGGGTCGCAGGCTCGTGGGCGCAGGGCAAAGCGGACACCGCCGCCGACTGGACCAAGGCCAAGGCGCGGCCCGCCGCCGACTGGACCCGAGCGAAGGGCACGGCCGCCGGCCAGCGGGTCAAGGCCAACGCCGCGACCGCCACGGCGTGGACGGCCACGAAGACCCGGCCTGCCCGCGACCGGGTGTCGTTCGCCGCCGGCTACACCGCGCACCGCTACGACCAGGCGACAGCGCAGGCCGCCGCCTGGGCGCTCCGCGCCACCATCACCAGGCTCGACGCCGCCGCACGCCGCGACGCCGAACGGGCACAGCGCCGCGCCGACCGCGCGGCGGCACGCCACCGCAGCCACCCGTACAGCGGGCCCATCCGGGCAGAGGCGACCTATCCGCAGCCGCCGCGCCGCCGACCCGTCCGGGTCGCCTGCGCGGCCCGGCCGACGATGCCCGCCCTGCCGGCCCCGCCGATCCCGGCGATCCCCGCCACACCGGCACCCGCCCGCCGGGCGGTCCGGCTGCCCGAACCGCCCGCCGTCGAAACGATCGAGGTGCCGACGGCTGCGCCGACGGCGCTGCCCGGCCGGCGGGAGTACCCGCCACACCCCGCGCAGGAGCAGCTGATCCGCTGGGGTCGGCAACTGGTCGGCATCCCCGCCATCCGCAGCGGCACCGACGAAGCCGACCACCTGGTCGGACTCGCCGCGATGTGGGACGCCGCGGCGAGCGACGTCGCCGGGTTCGGGCGGCGGCTGACCGGCGACTACCCGATCGCGCCGCAGGTCACCGACCTGCTGCGCGCCGTCGCGGTCGCCTACCGGCAGCTCGCCGATACCGCCCGCCAGGCGGCGGCCCGACCGGCCGTCGACGACGCCGACCGGTACGGCGAGCGGGCCCTGCTGACGCAGGCCCGCAACGCGTTCGCCGGCGAACACGCCGACCTGTTCGGCCGCTACCAGCCAGCCAACCCGGCCGACCTGCGGGCGTTCCTACGCGGCCTGGACGGCACCTACCGGCAGGTCGCGGCGGCGTCGACCGCGTCCGGCCTGCCCGGCGGATTCCCCGCCCACCTAGCCCGCACCCTGCGGTCCTGCGCGTCAGCGGCCATCGCCGTCGCAGACGCCTACGAAGCGTCGGCGGTCGCCGAACTGGCCCGGTTCGACGACCCGCGCCGGAACGAGCACCTAGCAAACATCTGAACCACACCGCAACACCCAACCGCGAAGGAGAAACACACCATGGCGCAGTACAAGCCGGTACCCGGCTGGCAGCCCCACCCGACCCAGGAACCGCTGCTCGGCGCGACCGACCAGGTCTACGGGCAGATGCCCGACCGGGTCAACACCATGCTGGAACACCTGTCCGGGCTTGCCCTCCTGTGGGCAGAGCTGGCCACCGAGGTTCACCGGTGGACGTCGCAGCTACCGTCCGACTACCCGGTGGACCCGCAGGTCGCCGACTACGGCGTCAACCTGGCCGCCGCCTACCAAGGGATGTACCAGTTCTTCATCGCCGCGCACAACGCGTACACGGCGGCCAACCCCAACGACGTGCAGCGGGCGACCCAGCCCCGCTACAACGAGCAGTGGAACAACGTCCCGGCGCACGGGCCGCGTGGCATCGACCTCGGCCCGGCCCGCCGGGCGTTCGCCGAAGCACAGCTGAACGTGTGGCGGTACCGGCCGCAGAACCCGCCGGACCTCCGCGCGTTCCTACGCGGCCTCAACCCAACGTTCTGGCACGTCTCCCGGGCCTGCAACGAGGTCGTCAAGCGGGGAATCGCCCAGTTCCCCGGGGCGGGCGACGGGCTGGTCGAGCTGTGGTGGTCGCAGGCCGCCACGATGCGCACGGCGTGTGGGCACGCAGTCAGCACCGCCGAAGCGTACGAGGCGACCGCCGCTGATGAGCTGCGCCGGTTCGACGACCCCCGGCGCAACGAGCACCTGACCAACGTCTGACCGGACACACCCCGTTTGCATTGACCCAATACAGGCAAGGCGTTACATTGATGGGGGGTCGGCGGTCGCCGGCCCCCCATCACTCCACACAACACCCGCGACCACGGAGGACCGGACATCATGAGCCGCGACCCAGCTGCCCGGCTGACCCGGACCTGGATGTCCAGGCCCTGGTCAACCGCCTCATACTTCGCCCCGCCGATCGGCATCGCCGCCTGCGCGGTCATCGCCGGCGGCATCTACACCCTCGGCCTCGGGCTCCTCGCGGGCGCGGCTGTCGGCGCGGCCATCGCGCTCACCGCGTTCGTGTCCGTCGCCGGCGAGCGGTTCTGCGAGGTCGCCCGGATCTCCGTCATCACCGCCGGAGCCTGCGCCGGCCTGTTCGTCACGGTCGGCGCGACCCGCCTGCCGTGGACTGGCGACGGGCCTGCCGTCGCCGCCGTCATCCTGACCGTCGCCGCGCTGGTCGCCTCGTTCGGCTGGCGGCAGGTCAAGGACGCGCAGGACGCGCATGAGCTGGCACGCTGGATGAAGATCAGCCAGCAGCGCAACACCGCCGCGCCCGCCTTGTCCGCCGCCCCGGCCGCCCCCCGCCGGTCCGAGACCGCCCTCAAGTGGGAGAAGTGGTTCTCTAGCTACGGGAAAGAGGGAGTGGCGTTCATCGGCTCCCGTAAGGACAAGGTCGGCAACGAGATCATCCACATGCGGCTACCCGCCACGGGCAAGCTGCGGTTCGAGGACGTCCAGGCGTTGGAAGGCAACTTGGAGGTGTGGCTGCCCGGCGTCGCCGCCGGGGCGGTGCAGATCACCCGAGCCCGCGACAACTCCAACCGCTGGTCCTCAACAGACTTCCTGGTCCGGATCGACTACGTCGACATCCTTGAGCAGACGATCTGGCTGGACGAGAACGACACCAAGCCCCGGTCGGTCAAGGAAGCGCTGATCATCGCGTTCTACGCCGACGGCACCCCGATGTATATGCCCACCCAGGAGATCCACTGGTTGATCATCGCCCTGTCCAGGTGCGGCAAGACGAACCTGCTGAACGTCATCCTGTTCCGTCTGGCGCACTGCTACGACGCGGTGGTGTGGGCTGGTGACGGCAAGGGCCGGTTCGTACCCGGCTGGATCAAGGCGTTCACCGACCGGGCCGTGCACCCCCGCACCAAGCAGCCGCTGTCCCGGCCGGTCATCGACTGGGCCTGCGTGGACACCTGGGAGCTGATCCGGATGCTGCGCGCCGCCCTGGACATCGCGCAGTCGCGCCCGTTCGCCGCCCTCGGCGGCTCCAAGACCGTCATCTCGGAGCAGAACCCGCACATCTTCGTGGTCATCGATGAGGTGACCACGTTCCTCGACGCCAACCATGAGGTCGCCGACCTGATCAAAGCCCTCGCGGCCAAAGGCGCGGGCGAAGGCGTCACCCTCGTCATCTGCTCGCAGCGGGGCACCGTCACCGCCGCCGGCCCCGGCGACGCCCTCGCCAACATCTCCGGTCGCATCGGGCTCGGCTTCCAGGACGCGCAGGACGCCGCGCAGGTGTTCCCCAAGGCCGGCGACATGGCCCGCCTCGCGACGAAGTTCATCCACAAGGGCTGTGCCGTCATCGGCACGTCCACGTCGGCGGACGTGCCGCTCGCGGGCAAGGTGCTGTTCATGGGCGACAACGACGAGTTGGACCGCCGCATCTACCAGGCGGCCATCTCCGGCAGCGAGATCGTCCCCGGCTTGATGGAAGGCACCCTCGGCTACGAGGTGGCCTGCCGGCACGGCTACGCCGACCGGTGGGAAGACACCCGCCGCATGGGCTGGGCTATCGGCATGGCGCGCGGCCCGTGGCAGGGCCTGTCGTTCGAGGACGTCGAGCGCGCCGAGCGGGACCGCCGGTTCGAGGAGCTGGCCGCGAAGGGCAAGGACTTCTTCCCGGAGATGCCGCACCAAGCGGCACGCCGCCGCGTGTCGGAGCAGTTCGAGGACATGGTCGGCGCGGCAGACTGGTCGGACGTCGAGGCCGGCGCGGCCGAGGCGTTCGACGAGCGCGCCGCCGAGGTCGGCTACCGGCCGGGTGACGAGTCCACCCCGGACAAGATCGCGAAGGTGATCGCGTCGTTCGGGGCGAAGGGCTGCACCGCCGCCGAGCTACAGGAGGAGCTGGTCCGACGCGGGATTCTGTCGGCTGGCGGACAGAAGGCCGTGTATCGGCATCTGGCGATCTGCAAGGCGTTCTACGGTGTAGTGCAGCCCGCAGAGCGCGGGCGGTACTACGCCCAGCAATTTCTGAGGAGTGCGGCATGACCGTGGACGGTTTACCCCAGGAGACGCCGCTGGCCGAGAGCCAGCGGCGTCCCGTCGTGTTCAGGTGCGCCGGTGAGATCATCGGACGCGGCCCGGCGTCCATGATGCCGACCGTCATGGGGCAGGCATACACACTGGAATCCGAAAGGTTCTACGGTGGGAGGAAGCGGTTCCGCACCATCGGTGTCGAAGCCTTCGGCGTCGACACCGGCGAAGCCGGCATCCGCACCTTCGACGCGGGGGACATCTTGGTCGACCTCGTCGAGATCGACCTGTAAGCGCCAGAAGGGGGTCACCAATGGGGCGCGAGGACTACATCGGACTACGGGTCGCGCGGTGGCGCGACACCTCCGGCATGACACAACAGCAGCTCGCCGACGCGGTCGGCATCAGCCGCGAGTACGTGTCGATGATCGAGAACGGGAATCGGCCCATCACTAAACGCCGCCTCCTGTACAGCATCGCGCACGCCGTCGGCTGCAAGGTTGAAGACCTCACCGACCAGCCCCGGATGCCCCGCGACCGGGCCGAGCTGGCCGCCTACCGGGCCGCGCCGGACATCAGGAGGGCCCTCGATGAACACCCGACGGACCTGCCGAACCCGCCCAGCGTGCCCGAGGTCGCCGAACGTGCCCGCCAAGCCCACCAAGCCCGCATGTCCTGCGCCTACGTGCATCTGGCAATGCTGTTGCCCGGCCTGATCCGCGACACCCGGGCCCTAGCCGAGCACCCTGCCACGGAGACCGCTGGCCGGGCCCTGTTCGTCCGGGCCGCGTTCGCCGGCTCCACCGGCATCAAGAGCCTCGGCCACGTCGACCTGTCGATGCGGCTCGCCGAACGCGCCCACGACATGGCGCTGCGGCTCGGCCGCCCATCCGAACTGGCCGCCGCTGAGTTCGCCGTCGCCCAGGCCGCGCTGACCGGCGGCAGTCAGCGCTACTCGTCCCGGATCGCGGCCACAGCCGCCGGCGCGATCGGCGACCGGGCGGATGGCCAGATGGGCGTCTGGTACGGCATGCACGCGTTGCACGCGGCTCTGTCCGCCGCCAGCCTCGACCAGGCAGCCGAAGCCGCCGACTGGCACGCGCAGGCCCGCGACGCGCTGCGCCGCGTCGGCCCCGGCGACGACACCTGGCTGATGGAGTTCACCCCGGCGAACGTGGCGACCTGGCTGGTCGCCATCGCCCTCGAAAACGGGGAGCCGCACCGCGCCCCGGAGTTCGCGCGCCGCGTCAACCGGGCAGAGCTGCGGTACCCGCAGCGCCGTTGCCGGCTGCTGATCGACGCGGGCCGCGGCCACTACCTCGCCGGTGACCCGACCAGCGCGGTGGACGCCTTTTTGGAGGCGGATCAGATCGCCCCGGCTGAGCTGCGGTCCCGGCCGGCGGTGCGGGAGATCGTCGGCCAGATGTGCCGCGACGCCGGGCCTCGCAGCGGCTCGCCTCGCCTCGCGACGCTCGCGCAGCGGGTGGGGGTCGACCCCACCAACCCCGACGACGGGACGTAACACCACGTAACACCACGATGCCGGCGCGTTCGTAGCGTCGACATCGTGCGGCATCCGATGCCTTCTTCCCCAGGCCCCCAGCCGGGTGCCAGCGCACGCGGGCAGGTCAACGTAGACAGCGTTGACCTGCCCGAACTGTTCGCGGCGCTCATCCTCGCCGACGCGGCCGTACGGGCCGCCTCCCACACCGGCCCCGGTGACGCGGTGCCCCCGCTGTGCCCGACCCGCCACTGTGCCCGCTGCGTGGACTGCCTTCTCGCCGCCGGCCGCGACCAGGTCCGCGCCACCGCAGGCTGCCGAGGCCAAGCCGCCATGATCCGCGCCCTGGACCGATGCAACGAGGCCGGGCTGGTCGGCCCGATCTCCGACGGCCGCGCGGCGGCTGGCCGGTTCCTGCGACTCGCCTACGAGGCGTTGCGGGCAGCCTCCGGCCGCCCCGCCCGGAATCTGCCCGAAAACTAACCCAACCGTCCGGCATGGAACTTCCACGCGTGCCGATTGTGTTGCCGTGTCGTCCAACACACGGCGCCCCGCAAAGACTACGCACCGGCACCATCGGCCATAGCGCCAATGCAGCCGATGCCGTAAGTTGGCGAATGCCTGACGGTAGGGAAAGGGCTACCGACCGTCAGGAAGACCGGACACCGCCCCAGGCGGCGAAGCCCTCCGCACCAGCCGACACCCCTCGGCCACCGGCCCCGGCGCGGCGTCGCCCAGGCACACCACCAGCACAGGAGCTAACCCATGGCTCACGCCACCGTGAGCGCGGACGACCTGGCCGAGACGGCCGTCCGCGCAGCCCACCTGACCGCCAACCCGCGCGGCATCGCCGCCGCGCTCATCCTCACCGGATACCGAAACGGAGACCGCGGCCTTCTCGACCTGCCGGCCGTCCGGGCGCACATCACCGACCACGGCGACGTCGACTGGACAACCCTCGCAGGCATCCCCGCACCCGGCGACGACCCGACTGGCCCCGACGCCGCCGCGCTCGGCATCGCAGCCGCGATCGCCATCGGCAGCCTCGGCAAGGCCCTGCAGGCGATCGGCCACCACAACGCCGACGTCGTCATGCGCGCGGTCCTCGCCGCCACCGCCACACCCAACTCGCTACCGGCACCGGCCCGTCCCGCCCCCGGGGATCCGCCGATCTGCCGCGACACGTTCACCGTCACCTGACCTGCGCGAGGACACGGCCGGGAGAGGTGACCTGACCCTTTCCAGGAGCCGTCCCGTGCCCGCGTCCTTCAACGTGCCGTTCAGAACCGGAGACACCGTCCTCCTCGGTCGGGCAGCGTCCGTGCAGTTCGCGCACGCCCCGATCCGGCTACGAGTCACCCGAATCCACGACTGGACCACCTACGAGGGGTGGCTGTGGATCGACGGATACGAACTCGACGATGCCGGCGACGCCGTCGACCAGCGAACCCTGTTCATCCAACCCGACGGCGTCACCGTGCTCCACAAGCGCGCCACGCCCACACACCAAAGGAACCACCATGCACCGGGGGAACAGCACCACCAGCAGCGCAGAAACCCGAACACCCGACGCCGTTGACCGCCACGGCTACGGATGGGCCACCCGCGACGACGGCCTGTACGTGCCGGCCGGCGACCACAACGACCCGGACCAGGCGCTCACCCGCACCCAGCTGCACCGCCGCCACGGCCCGCCCATTCTCGACGTGGTGCCGGCTGACACCAACAGTCAGCACACCGTCATCGCCGCGCTGATCGCCGCCGCACACCACGCGGTCGGCTCCCTCGCCGCCGCACTGTTCAACATCCACACCAGTCACCGAATCAACCCGGTGGCCGGGGCGATCGGCACCGATGCTGGCGACGCCCTGTGGGTGCTGGCCAGCTTTGGCGCGGACACCATCGTTCAGACCGGCGGCACGGCACGCAGTCGCCCCGACAGCGTCGACATCTTGACGCTCATCATCTACGGCTGGTGCACCGGCCACACCATCACCCCGCCGGCCCTGGCTCTGCCGCCGCTGACCGCCCACGCCATCAACCAGCTGGGCGGCTGGTCGAAAGCCACAGACCTCGGCATCCGCTCGCTGAAGGCATCGCATACCCTGCGCGCCTACCTCACGGGGGAGAAGAAGTGACGCCACAGTGGGTGGTCATTCCGCCGTCAGGCGAACTCGTCCTCGTCGACGGCCGCCCCACCAGGGCGACCATCGCGGCCCGGCTTCACGCCGCCAACATCGCCCCAATCCGGCTCGACGACGTCGAGGTGCGCGCGTGGGTCGACGCCGACGGCATCGACAACGCCCGACCACGCAACCCACACGGCACGCTGGTCGCCGCCGCGATCGGCGTCGCTGGCGGCGCGGGGCACCCGCTCGTCGGGCCGGTCGCGTTCACCTACCACCACCCGCAGGCCGCGTTCCTGCCGCTGTCACCGCGCGCCGTGGAACTGGTGCAGCACATGCACAAAGAGGTGTGGTCGATCATCGCCACCGGCCAGCGGGGATGCTGCGGCAGTGACCAGTGGGTCGAAGTGGTCCGCCACCAGATGGAGCGTCTCGACCAGCAGTACCGCGAGTACGAGATGTTTTACGTCAACGAGGGGGTCAGGGTCCGCGACGAACCCTGACCCCCTCGTTGGCGGCTGCTACGGCTCACCGCCGGCCACAACCAGCAGCAGCGTGTCCCGATGGCACGGCAACCCGTCCAGCGGACACCAGCACGCCAGCGAACGCCCGGCCAGCTCGCGCCGCACCCGGCTGTGGTACAGGTTCCCTCCGGGTCGCAAAGGCTGCGGCCCGGAGGGAACCTTCTGCTCACTCATCAGCCCTCATCGCCCGTGGGCTGCTCGTCGAGGCCCCACCCGTGACGCTCGTCGGGGTCCGCGCCGGACTCCTGCCATCCCTGTTCCCGCCACTGCCGGTCCTGCTCGGCGACCTTCGCTCGGTGCTCGAGCACCTCCTTGGAAGGGCGCATCGGGTTTTTCCAGCTCATCGCGCCTCCCCGGCCAGTTCGGCGACCGCCCGGATCCGGGCGTCACCCTTGCTGATGATTTCGCTGATCTCGCGGACGGCCGGTGAAGCCGGCCGACCGTCCCAGCCGGACCGCTCGTAGTCGTCGACGTCGCCGATCGCCCAGCCGCTGATGTCGACGCCGCACGCCTCGGCGGCCTTCTCGACCTCTTTCCACTCGACCGGGTACCGCTCGGAGTCGAGCTTGCCCCGCAGCCACCCGGCGAGCTTGGCGAACTTCACGCCGGCCTGATCCCAGGCGTGGGCCGCGTCGACAGCGGGCTGCTTGGCATCGTGGACCCGCAGCAGCGCCGCCCGCCACATGGTGTCGGGCGTGGCGTCCAACTCTCGGTAGGCGGCAGTCAGGGCGTCCCGGGTAGCCGCGTAGGCGACCCACCGGGAGGCGGGCTTCTGGTCGTCGGACCACACCGCGTGCACGCCTATCTCCGGCACGGACCCGCCGTCGAGCAGCGACCGAACCAGCGCGGGGAGAACGTCCAGCGCCCACCGGTGCCGCACCTCGCGGCGCTCCCGGTCTGCCTGGTAGACGTCGTCCATCGTCCGCACGCCGCCGCGGTCGCTCTGGGATTCGACAGTGGCGGGGTCGGGGTCGCGGCGGGTGAACGGCCGGGCGAACGTGTACTCGTACCGGACCTGGCCGAGCGGGGCCGGGACGCGGACGACCCGGGTCAGGTTGGGGTGCCGCCACCCGGGCGGCGGGATCTCAACGGCTTCGGGCATCTTTCGTTCCTCTCGCGGGTCGATGTCGTGTGCGGCGAGGTCGACGTAGATCGTCGACCGGTTGACGCGGGCCGCCTCGGCGAGCTGGGGCACGTCGCGGTTGCCTGCCCGCCACGCGGCGGCGACCAGGTCAGATCGTCGGATGGCCGCGTAGGCGGCCAGATCTCGCAGGGTTCGCTGCCGGTGGGCCTCCACCACCTGTCGCGCCGCGTCGACGCCCTGCGTCCCGTCGGCGGCTGGTTCTGTCGAATCTGTCACCCCATCAGGCTACGTCCGATAATCCAACATCACAAGCGGTGCAACGTCTGGATTGACGACAATCCAGAGTGTCTGTACGCTGGCAACCGGCCGACCACGCCGGCCGGAATCCGAGCCGCACCGCGCGCCCACGCCGCGCACCACGGCGAAGAGGACAAGGGTCACCGACTCGCGTACACACCGCTCCCGCGCTGGTCGACAACCACGGCGGGATCGCGTGGGGATCCGTCCCGGACCTGGCTCAACCGGCCGGTCGAACGCCTACCGCTGGACCCGGCCGCCGCCCGGCCCGCCTTCCTGCCCCGCCCCAACTGAAAGGCAACCCCGTTGAACCTGTTTCGCAACCTCGTCCGGTACGCCCACGAGCACCGCGACCAGGTGCCGCCGCCCTGCTACCGGGACCGCCGGATCGACTGGGTCCTCGACCTCAACGCGGACCCCGCCGGCCGACACGCCGCCACCATCACCCGCCCCGGGCAGCGCATGTGGGCACCCCAGATCCACCGCACCGCCGGCACCGCCCCGATCCTGTGCGTCGACAACGCCTCCTATGTGATCGGCACCCCCGGAGGGACGATCACCCCCGCCAAGGCCCGCACCCGGGCTGAAGCGTTCTGGGCGCAGATGCGGTCCCTCCTGCGCGGGCCCGACACCCACCCGGCCATCACCGCAGCCTTCCTCGTTGCCGACGGCGTCGGCAACGAGATCGACGCCCCCGCCGGCCTCGGCCCGAAGGACACCATCGGCATCCGCGTCAACGGCGTATGGCTCCACGAACTACAAGAGGTGGCGGCACGCTGGGTCGACATCGTCGCCCACGCGAAAGGCGCGGCCGACGGCGTATGCGTCGCCTGCGGCACCGTCGCCCGGCTCGCGAAGACCCTGCCCAACTCGATCCCCCCGCGTCTGCTTCCCGGAGCCGAGCACCACGCGCAGCTCGCGGTGCTCACCCTCCACGAGCGGACCCGCCCCGACGCACACCTGCCGGTGTGTGTGCCCTGCGGAGACCTGGCCGCGTCCGCGTTGGAAACACTCCTCGCCGACCGCGACCACGCCCGCCGCCTTCCCGGGCAGGACACGGTCACCGTCGCGTGGGGGAGCGGCCACCCCGACGCCGACCGGCAGGTACGGGAACTCCTCGCCTCGCTCTGAACGCGGGGTCGACACCCCGCACCCCAGCCGGGTACGGTCAGCCCGCGAGAAGCCTGCCGTCACACACCCGGGCAGGTCAATGAAACAGACCGGCACCGCCCCGCAACCGAGGTTGCGGGGCGGTGCTTGCTCAACCCGGCAGGTCGCCGCCGGGTCTGGTTCGCCTCGGGCGAGAAGTGAAGCCACCTGCTGGAACGCCTCTGCCACGGCAGCCCACTGCGGTCACGGCGAGGCTACCGGCAGCTACCGAACGGTTACGCGATGAGCCGCGGCTGTACGGGCCGCCGGTCGGGCCGACCGTACGCCGCCGCCTCGCCGCGGCACGCCTGGCACTCGGCCGAGACGTGGACCCGCCGGCCCCGGTGGTCGTGGCTCACATCGGTGAGCACCACGACGGCGTCGGGGGAGCACGAGCACGCGCCGGCCCGGGTGCGGTCGGCCAGGGCGGCCTGACACGCCTGGACGTACACCGTCCGCAGGCGAGTGGTGTGCCCGGTCACGAGATCGGGTGCGATCTGTACGGCCATGGCGACGCTCCCTGCGGCCCCTTCCAGACGGGTCCATCCTAGGAAGCATCCTAGCCGATGTGTCCCGGCTCAGTCGACCCGTATCGATCGCAGGGCTTGCGGGTGCAAGGCTGGCCCCGGTACGTCGGGTGCGTCGACCTGGCGTCGGGGTGGTCGTCGGGCTGATTTCGGGTGGCCCCGGCGTGCCACTAGCCACACATGATAATTACTGTTATCATGTGTGGCATGAGTGGAGAGAGTCCCGACCGGGAGGACATCGTGACCATCACCTTCACGGCTCGCCTCGGCGACGCCGGAACCACCGCCCGGGTCGAGTACCCGCGTTCGGCGTGGGACGCCATGACCCGCCGGCAGCGGTTCACGGAAGCCGTCGACGCGCTGACCGACATCAAGTACGACTGGCACGAGAGCGACTGACCATGACCAATCGCCCGGAACTGGACGGCCATGAGCAGTGGTACGCCGTGGGGAAGACGGCCGTCATGGTCGCCCACCTCGGCGGCGGCAGCTACATGGGCGAGGCCGTCAAGGTCGAACGGCTCACCCGAACCATGATCTTCACGACCGGCGGGCGGTTCTGGCGGTACCGCGCGAAGGCCAGCCCGCTGCAGCGGGTCGGCAACGACGCCCTGCGCGACATCCCCGGGGCGACCCGGTGGCGGCTTGTGTCCCTCGGCCACGGGATCGTGCGCGACCTGGTCGCCAAGGGCGAAATCACACTCCCCCAACCCGCGAAGGAGAACTGAACCATGCCCGAGCAGCCCGCCACCCGCCGGCAGGTGATGGCCTTCATCATCCTCGCCGGAAACCCGAGCGAGATCATGAGCGACCACACCGGTGCCCGCCAGATGCACATCCGGTTCAACACGGTCGGCGACCTCATGTCGTGGCTGACCACCGCGAAGCTCGACAGTCCCGACCTGCTGCAGTCGCAGGACGTGGACCCCGTCACCAAGGCCCCGCGCGCCTACGCCTGGCCGAGGTGGCGCGGTTGGACCATCTCGGTCACCGCCATCGACCCGGCTCCCGCGCCCGCCGGACTGGACGCCGACACCACCGCAGCCCTGACCGAACTACTCGAAGGGACCCACCCGTGACCGCCGAAGACGCCGTCAACCAGCTGCACCCGTACGGGAAACGCGACTGGGAACACACCATGGCCGCCGCCGCCGAGATCGCCGAACTGGTCCGGTACCTCAACCGCGCCACGCTCGACGGCCCCGCCGCCGCGATCCCGGACCCGAGCACCGCAGCCTCCGTGATCGACTCGCTCCGGACCGCGCTGGTCCGGCTCCCCCAGCTGCTCGACCAACTCGGCTCCCGAATGACCGCCTTCCGCGACCACCCGAACCTGGCGACCAGCGCGATCGGTGGAGACCCGCGCGTCCTCGCCGAGCGGGCCGCCGACGAGCTGGGCTGCGAGTCCACCGCCCGGCTGGTCGCCGCGCTCGGCGCGGCGTTCCAAGCCGCCGACCAGCTGTACCTGAACGACAGCCAGGAGAGCTGACCGTGTACGTCTTCGCTGAGGGTGCCCGGGTCCGGGACTTCGTCTGCGCCGGGCACCGCAAGGAGATCGCCGAAACCCTGATGTGGCCGGCGCTGTGGGGCATGTGCCCCGACTGCAGGCGCGCGTACAGGGCCCTGCCCGCCGGTGCCGCCGTGGACCTGCTGCCCCATGCTGGGGGCTGGAAACGGGCCTTGGCTGTGCACGAGGCGGGGCACGCGGTGACCTATCTACACCTCGGCGTAGGCGTCAACTACATCACCGTTCTAGAAGGCAAGAACGGCGGCCAGGGCGGGACGACCTCTATCGCGCTTCCTCCCGACCAGCTTGTCCCCGCTGGGCTGTGGGCCGGGTTCGCAGCCGAACGTCGGCTGCTGCTGCCCGGCGAGCCCGAAGAGGCCGACCTGATCGACCTCGCGAGCGGAAGCAGGCACGATGCCCTGAAACTGATCGCCGCGTGTAGCACCTTTGACGAGATCGTCGCGGCCCGGCTACGGGCCGCCGAGATCGCCGACCGGTACGCGGACGCGATCGACCGGGTCGCCGTCGCCCTGGTCGAAGCCGGCCGGCTGGCCGGTGACCAGATCGCAGACCTCGCGGGCATCACGCCCGTAACGACCGGAAGGAACCAGCTGTGAGCGACAACCCGGATCCGGAATCCGAGAAGCGGTGGAACGACGCGATCGACTGGCTGCTGAACAGCCGGCACACCGCCGACCCCGACATCCAAGGCCCGTTCTGGGCACACGTCGACGGGAAGATCACCCGCGAAGAACTGGACTGGATGAACGCCGAGCACGTCGCGGCCCGCGAGCGCGGCAAGAAGGTCGAACGGTACTGATGGGCGGCTACGAGATCACCGAGATGGACCCGGCGGCGGCGGGCCACATCATCCTCCACGACCCGGCCAGCGAGCTAGACAAGGTCGCGGCCGAGCGGGAGATGCTGCGGCTGCACGACCAGTCCGGCCGGCGGTGGACCGGGTTCCCCCGAGCGAACCGGCGGGAACGCTACTGCCTGCACGACCAGAACCCGGCACCGTGCCCGACGCTGCGGCTCCTCGCGGCAGCCCACCGCCGGCACCCCGACTACCGGCAGGAGTGGACCCCGTGAGCGAGATCGCCCCACGCGACCAGGGCCCTCTCTCCCTGATCTCGCAGGCGGTCGGGGCGTTGCCGCTGCCCGCCGAGCCGGACGCGGGCCGGTGGAACCTGCGCAGCGCCACCGCGGCCTGGCTGGCGTCGCGCCGGTCCGACGCGACCCGCAAGGCGTACTGGCGGGACCTGGGCGTGTGGCTGACCTGGTGTGACGAGACCGGGGTGGATCCGCGTGCGGCGAAGCGCGCCGACGTGGACGCGTTCGTGGTGGCCCGCTGCGCCGGCCTGGCCCGGTCGTCGACGAACCGCAGGCTGTCCGCCATCAGCAGCTGGTACGCCTACCTGGTCAGCAACGACGTGGCGGCGAGGAATCCGGTGGAGGCGGTTGACCGGCCGCCCGTCGACCGGGACTACTCCCCCACGGTGGGGTTAGCCAAGGCCGAGGCGGCAGAGTTCATGCGGGCCGCCCGGCGGGCCACAGGCGGCGCTGCCCGCCGCAACGCGGCACTACTCGGGATGATGATCGAACTCGGGTTGCGGGTCGGTGAGGCGCTGCGGCTGGACGTGGACAGCCTCGGCCACAACCGGGGCCACCGCACCGTCCGCATCCGGGGCAAGGGCGGGAAGATGCGGGAGCTGCCGGTGCCGCCACCGCTCGGACGCGACCTCGACGCCTGGCTCACGGAGCGGGGCGACTGGCCGGGGCCGCTGTTCGCCACCACCAGCCGCCGGCGGATGGACCAGCCGGAAGCGTTCCGCGTCGTCCGCCGTACGGCGAAACGGGCGGGGCTCGACTCGTGGGAGCGGATCTCGAACCACTCCCTGCGGCACAGCCTGGCCACCCTCGCTCTGTCGGCCGGCGCGCCGCTGTCCGATGTGCAAGACGTCCTCGGGCACGCGGACCCGCGCACCACCCGCCGGTACGACCGCGACCGGCACAACCTCGACCGGTCGGCGGTGTACCGGGTCGCCGGGGTGTTCGCCCACGACGACGACGGCGAATCGTCGGATGCCCGACCGGCCGACGGAAACGCTCCTACCAGGGGCAACGATGGGCAGGTGAGACAGTAGACCCGCCCTCCGTGAGGCAGGCGCACAGAAAGAAGGGCTCAGCTGGGGGCCCTTACCTGAAAACCACACACAGAAAGAAACCCGCGAAGATGAACAGCCAACACGGCGGCAGTGTGCCGCCGCATGTCTCCCGTGACCTGACGGTCCGGGGCCTCCGGTTCGGCGACGTCATCACCGTCGCCGGCACGTTCGCCGACTACACGATCCTCGAAGGCGAGGAGTCCGGCGTGCACCGGGCGTCCTGCCACCTGATGTCGGCCACCGACGGCGGCTTGGTGCCGCTGATCCTCGGACCGAACGTCGCGAAGATCGCCGACCTGAACTACCGGGACTCGCTGGGCAGGGCCTGCGCCGCCACCGGCGAACTCGTCAAACTCGCCAGCGGCGGACGGGCGCTGATGGTGCTCTGCATCAGCGTCGACCCCGACGACGCGATCAATCCCGCCGACGGCAGCGGAACGCCGCGCGCCTACGCCGAGATCATGGCAGGCGTCCATGAGTGACGACGAGGTGTTGGAAGTCCTGACCTGTCCCGCCGACGACTGCACCCGGCAGTTCGAGATCTTCGCCGTCGACCCGGACGCCGGCCTGTCCGGCATGGTCCACCACCTGCGTAACGCACCCCATTACCGCACCACCGGGCAGGCGCTGACTCTGCTCGCTCAGCTGCCCGACAAGACGGAGGTGGGCCGGTGATGATGTACCTGGTGCTGCAGGACCGTGGCGACGGCCGCCCGCCGTCCGTCGCCCACACCATCCACGTCGAGTACGACCGCACCACCGTGGCCGAGAAGGCGCAGTGGCTGGCCGGGGTCGCCGAACGCGGCGGCCGGTACGCAGACACCTACACCCCGGTCGTGGTGATCCCCCTGCCGGGGGCGTTCTCGCCGAAGGTGAACGACTGCGGCTGCGACGGCCACCGGGGCTGCGAAGGCCAGTGCTGCGGCATCGGCAGCTGCCTGTGCACCCCCGGCTACCTGGAACGGGTCGTCGCCGAGCAGATGTGCGTGGCCGCCGCCGAGGAGAACCAGCGGCTCCGCGCCGAGCTGGACCGGGCCAACACCGCCCGGCAGGCGGCCCAAGCCGCCGCTGACCAGGCCCGCGCCGACGATGCCAACCTGGACGAGGTCCGTGCGACGCTCGCCTCCGGGCTGATCGAACGGGGCGTGGCCGGGCTGACCGGCACCACCCCTGCCCTGGTGTTGGCCAACGTGGCGCTGCACCTGGTCGACGCGCTCAAGGGGGAACGGGACGAGCGGCTGACCCTGGACGAGTCGTCCCGGCTCGCGGCTCAGGTCGACTCCCTGCGGGCCGAGAACAACGCCCTGACGGCGGCCCGCCAGGGTGCCGACGACGACGCCCCGATAGCGGAGCAGGTCGCAGCCCAGTTCCACTCGGCGTACGAACGGCTCGCCCCGGAACACGGCTACGAGACCCGCCGTGAGTCGGCTGTACCGTGGCCCGACGTGCCGCGACGCAACCGCGAGTTGATGACCGCCGTCGTCTTGGATCTCCTCTCACGTGGCGTGGTGTCCGTCCGGTCGTTCAAGTCCGAGCCCGCCAGAACCGGCCAGCAGCCGTGGGACGACGTGCCGCTTCCCGGTATGCCGCCACCGCAGTAAGCCCGCCCGCCCCACCCCTCTCCTAAGTCCGGCCCGGCCACACCGTGGTGGTGTGGCCGGGCACCGAGAGAAAGAAGGACTAACCGATCATGAGCCCTCGCACCACACTCGCCGCCGTCGCAGTCGGGCTGGCGTTGATCTTCACCATCGGCACCGGATGGTTCGGGATCGATCCCGTCCGAGCCGCCACACCGCACCACCCGCCAGCGCAGGAGCCGGCCGCCGTCCACAACTGCGACGGCACCACCACCGTCACGGTCACCTCGCCCGACTGGGCGGATGTCCGCTGGCGGGTCGTCGCCGACGCCGGGGCGTGGAAGGAAACCGTGGACGTGCCGGCCGGCGACCAGGCCAAGGTGACGGTGCCCGCCGGCCACGCCGTCGGCATCGTCGTCCGCGCCTGGCACAAGCAGCACGGCTGGATGCTCATCGCCCGGGTCGGCGACTGGACGGACCCCGCCGGCTGCCCCACGCCAACCCCGACCCCGACCCCGACGGCGTCGGCCAGCCCGACGGCGTCCCCGACGCCGAGCGCCACGTCCACCACCCCGCCGTCGGCAGGCACCCCGACGCCGACCGCGACACCGTCCGGCACCGCCGGAGGCGACGGCGACGACGAACAACTCCCCCTCACCGGGGCACCGGCGCTCACCCTGACCGGTGCCGCCGCGCTACTCGTCACCGCCGGAGCCGGCCTGATCGTGTGGGCCCGCCGCCGCGACAACGAGCAACCAGCCGAGCTGTAACCCCGCCCAGGCCCGGCCACCCCCGCCCCGGGGTGGCCGGGCCCCGACCGCCCGGGAAGGGAAGCCGCCGCCATGCCGCCACGCAGCCGCCGCCACCTGCAGGTCGTCCCCGACCAGCCCCCGCCCGGCCCCGACGGCACCGAACACCTCCACCCCCGCACCCGCCGAGCCAAGGCCCCCGCCCGCCGGCTCGCCGCCGAACAGACCGCCGCCGGCCTCGCCCGCTACCGGGAAGCCGTACAGCGTCAGGAAGACCGGAAGCTGATCGGCTCAGGGAAGGTCGTCCCCGCCCGCATCACCATCGCCCTCGACGTACGCGGCCTCTACGGCCCCGAGGTGGACGAAGCCTGCGACGCGGCCGAACCCGACGTGGACCTGTGGGAATGCGGCCTGGCGGTGCCGACCGCCCGGCAGGTCGAACTCCTCGCCGAGCTGACCGGCTTCCTCCCTGCATGGTTCTACCGGCCCCTACCGGTCGGACCCCTCCACGAAGGCCCCGTGTTCATCTGCACCCGCGATGGCAAAGGCGGGGCGGTCCAGCCGCCCCGGATCGACGACCGCGGCGTCCTGCACTACTCCGAGGACGACCCCCGTCAGCCTCCCGCCGGGCACTGGCAAAACGCCCTGTTCACCGCCCCACCAGCGACCGGTTCGACCGGTCGAACCGCCGGCCCGCGCGCACGCGCGCACGCGCGCGAGACCCCGCCGCCGGCCGATCCGCAGCCTCCGCTGCCGGGCGTGTCCGGGCGGATGCCCGACGAGTTGCGGCGGGAGCTGGACGCCCGGATCGAACAGGCCCGGCAGCGACGGAAGGGCTAGTCGTCCTCGGCGAGGATCGGCGCGTACCGGCACATCCGGGCCGGCGAGTCGTCGACGACGACGAGCCTGGCTCTGGTGAGCAGTCTCCAGACGCGGGGACCGTTCCGCCGGGGGATCTCAAGGTAGCGTTCGACCGCCCTGGCCGCGATGGCGTCAGGGTACGCGGAAGCGACGGCGCGCAACGCGGCGAGCGCGACCGGGTCGGTCAGAGCCGCGCCGATCTCCGCGAGCCGGTCAGGTGCCTCCGCTGTCGGGGCGAGCATCGCGTTGACGAGCCGGTGCGCGGCTCTGGTGGTCCGCCCGATCTGGCCGCCGGGTGTGCGTTCGTCCGCTCTGGCCGCCACCCGGGCCGACCTGCAGACGGGGCAGGTGCAGCGGTGCTTCTTCCAACGGCCTTCGGTGCCGTGCGCGGGGCGGGCGTTGAGGATGGCCGCCCCGGCGTTCAGGATGCGGCGGCGGGGCCGGCTGCCGCTGGACGTGTGCCAGCTGCGGAAGTCGTCCACCGGGTAGACGTCGACAGCCCAGCCGCCCCGGTTGACCTTCCCTGCGGCTTGGGGCGCTGGACGGCCTCGGAGTTCGCCTTCCTGCATCGCTCTGAGTAGGCCCCACCGGGACGTGTTGAGCAGTGCGGCTAGATCGGTCAGGGTCGCGGTGCCGTCGATCTCGTGGGGCAGGATGGCGCTGGGGTGCGCGTCGCGGACCCAGGTGTCGAACTGGTCAGGGTCGTACCGGCGGCGGCGGATGTTCCCCGCGACGTGTTGGGGTGCGCCGTCTTCGGCCAGCCAGTTCAGGATGGAAGCGCGGTGCACGCCGTAGCGGGCGGCGAGTTCGGTCGCTGTGAACCCGTTCATCGGGTCATCGCCGTGTTGATCTGGTGCACACGGGATGGCTTCACCCCGGCGGCGGCGGCGATCGTCGGGACCGGGGCTTCGGTGCGCAGCGCGGCCCGGATCAGGCCGTTCCGCTCGTCGAGTAGCTCGGCGAGGCGGTCGCGGGTGTCGCGGATCTGCACGGCCTGGTCTTCGAGGTCGGTCAGGATCTGCGCGGCCCGGGTGGCGATGGCTCCGACGCTGTACGACGCGGCGACCGCTTCGAGGACGAGCTGCCGGCCGGCGTCGGTGAGGTGTTCGGTGTCGGCGTTCCACAGGTCGGGGTCGTCGGCGATCTGGTCGACGTGGACCCGGGCGACGTCGACGGCCGCGGCGTGGCGGCCGATGCTGTGGCGGCGGCGGATCTCGTGGGCGAGTTCGTCTATCGTGGTCACACCCCACATCGTATAACGCGCTATACGATCCGTGTAGCGCGCTATACGGGCGAGTCCTGGTAGGTGTCCGCGCGTCGGCCCCACGGGTCAACGGGACGTCCACCGTGCGGACAGTCGCCCTGGTCACGCCGTTACGGATAGGCTCGGCCCTGCACACACCGGCACGAACAGGGGCGTAGCTGGACGCACCACGTGCTGGACCCGCGACCGCGAAGGACCATCACATGGCCGGTGCATCCGAGACCCCGCCGTACATCACGCAACTCGTCGAACGCGTCGCCGCCCGGTACCCGGCGATCCGCTACGACGCCCACGACCCGCACCGCGCCGCGATCGAAGCCGCCGCCCGCCGACACGGGCTGGTGCTGTGCCCGTCGGCGACGATCCAGCCCCGGTCGATCCACGGCACCGAGATGCCCGACCTGATCCCCGTCACCCCCGACGAAGCCGCTACCGCCGTCGGCGACCCGGCAGCCGCCCGCCTGTGGGACGTGTGTGCCGCCCACGGCTGGATGCTGGTCCGCCAACCCGGCACCGAGCAGGCCGACCAGGACGGTGTACCGGCCGCGTTCGGCGACCCGCCCGCCCGGAATCTCGGCCCCACCCCGCCCGACCTCACCTACCCCCAACCGCCGCCGCCTGACGATCCGGCGACGGTACGGCGGCGCACCGCCGCGAAACGCTACGGCCCGACCGCCGCCCGATGACGGCCCGCCCGCAGCCGGCCGACCCGCACACGCTGCGGGCCGCGATCGGCGAGCTGCGGTTCAGCTGGTGGATGCTCGGCGAGTCCCTGCCCGCAGGCTCCGCGCCCGGGTCATGGCTGGAACGCCACCTGTCACCCGAACAGGAAGCAGCCGAGTCCGCGCAGGTCAGAAAGGACCGTCACGCCGCCGCCGAGGCGCTGAAGGCGGGCAGAGCGGGGGCGGGGCCACGACCTGATGTGGCGAGGGTGAGCGCGGTGGTGGCGCGTGTCGACGTGGCCCGGCGGCTGACGGTGCTGGCCGGCACCACGGCATCAACCATCCTAGGACAGCGGATTCCGGATCCGGCCGCCCGCACCACCACCGGCATCTGCTGGCCCTGCGCCGGCCGAGGCGACCGCATCCAAGCCGCCACCGCAGCCCTACCCGCCATGCCCGGCTCCGTCCTCGCCTGGGCTCCCTGCCCCGACTGCGCCGGCACCGGCCGCACCGCGCCGCCGCCGTGCTGGCTGTGCGGCGCGACCGGCCGATGCCGCTGCGACCACTGCGACGCCACCGTGGCGCTGTTACTGGACGACCTCGACCGCCGTGCCGAGCAGCTCGACGGCGACCAGCTGCAGCACGCCGTCGACACCGTCACCCGCGTCGACCAGACATGCCGCCGGGCCGCCCGGATCACCGGCGACGTCGACCTCGTCCTGAAAGCACGCTGCCCGGCCTGCGGGGCCCGCGACCTGGTCGCCATGTGCCGGTCCCCGAAACCGTCCGACTGGCAGATCCGCTGCCGCAACGACGTCTGCCAGTGCGCCGGCCACGCCTGCCCCTGCGGATGCCCCACCCGATACGCGGGGAAACGGCACGTGTGGCCCGCCCGCGACGGCGTGTGGCACGACCTCGCCGCCCGGCTCGGCGTCACCACCACCGACCTGGTCGGCGAGGTGCTGCGGCACCGGCCCTCCCGGGCCGGGTCCACCATGGCGGGCAAAGGCGGCCGGTCGTGAGCTGGACCGTCGCCGGGGTGGAGCTGGTCACCGCGCTCGACGTGCGCGAAAGGTGGGGAGACGTGCGCGCCGACCGCCTACGCGACTGGGTACGCACGGGCAGGCTGCGACTGGTGACCCGTGGCCAGCTCGCCGCGCTGGCAGGCCGACCCGTGCCCGACCTGCCCGACGAGCCTGCCCGCGTCGACGGGCCGGGGAAGCCCGCGAACCTGTACCGCTGGGCCGACGTGGTGGCCTGTGAGGCCGATATCCACGCCACCCGACCAGGAAGACGCCACGCCGCGTAGCAGCCTCTGAGAGGCGCGTACGCCGCGCCGCTGGTAGCCTCCGAGGTGTCGCACACGTTCGCGCCAGCAGGCGCACTGTGTCGCAAGGGCCCCGTGCTACGGTTCGATCGGCCGCGTTTGGCGTTGGCGCGCTACGCGGTCCCGGGCTCAACCGAGACGGGGATTTCGCAGCCCTGGTTGAGCTTGGCGGTTAACAAGGGACACAGTGAAGCCCTACCTTCCCTCTGCGGGCCGGTAGGGCTTCACCGTGTCAGTCAGTCGCGCACTGTTCAGGCCATCCCAGAGGCTTACCCCCTTCCCCACGTCTCGGCGATCTCCCCGCCCGGGTACGGGAAGGTGACGGTGACGGCGTTGCCGCACGCGTCCACCCCGATCCGCAGCCCGTACGCCTCGACCTCTTCGACCTCGACGCGTCCGCCGACGACGTCGACCTGGGCGACCGACGCCGCTTCCGCCGAGAACCACTCGACGATGGTGTCGATCTTCTTGTGCGCCGCTTTCGGCAGCGTCTCCCGGAGGAAGTCGCGCAGCTCCCCGGCCTCGACTCCCGCGCTCACGGCTTCCGCCCCTTGCTCTTGCGGGTGGCCCGCGCGCGTCCCATCGGGGACTTGGATTGACGGGCCTTGCCCGTCGGGGATCCAGCCGTGGGCCGGTCCGGGGCGACGCCCTTGACTGGTTGCGCCGGCTCGGGCTGCGGCTGGCGCACCTGTGGCGCTTCCGCGACCTGCGCCGCGCTGACCTTCATGCCGGCGATGAACGCCTCGAAGTCGCTGCCCTGGATGGTGAAGTAGCGCATCACCCCGTGGTTGGGTGCGACGCTGAAGCTGATGGTGGCGCAGTCGTCCGACACGCCCGCCAGCGCGTCAGCCAGCCACTGTGGCTGCCACGCGCTGACCTCGCCCGAACCGATCAGGTCCGCGCCGCCGCACACGTACCGGTACTGCCAGTCCCGCGTGTCCGCTTCGGTGGCGTCGCGGTCGTCGAAGTGGAACGTCAGCGTCGACGCGTCAGCGTCGATCGTGACGTTCAACCCGCAGCCGCGCGCGATCTTCGACGCCTCGTCGAACGCGTCCATCGCGTCCGCCACGGGCAGCAGAACGCCCGGGTACCAATCCACAGGCGATCCGGGGCCGCGCCTGTCGAGGATCGCCTCCGACGCCTTGCGCACGTCGAACGGGCTACCGCCCATGTCCAACGTGGGAATGTTGACCCGTACCGCGTCCGTGACGAGGATCAACGTGCCGTGGCGGGGGTCCGTCATGTCCGGGAGATACGACGCGCGCACGTCGCCACCGTCGTCGAACTTGCGCAGCAGGGTGATGCCCTGCCGCAACGGGACCACCGCCGGGCAGATGTCGACCTCCACCGACGCCTCGGTGCCGATGTCGATGGTGCCCCGGTGCACGCGGAACGTGTCCGTCGCGTACACGCGCAACAGCTCGCCTGCCCGGTGCAGGTTGACCGCGTGTGTCTGCGGTTTCAGGGGGTCACTGCCCGCCGCTACCGCCACCGAGTCGATCAGGTCGACGTCGCCCATGGTCAGCCGCGCGATGGCGACCTCATCGCCGAGGCGACTGTTACGGGGGTCGGGGACCAGGTAGTAGCTGGCCTTTTCTCCGATGTCGTGCGCCACGCTGCCCTGAGTGGTGGTCAGCGTCACCGACCCGCCGTGCATGTTGCCGGTGAGCGTGAGTTCCGCCCACGCGTCGCCCTTGATCGTTTTCGGGCATACGGTACGCATCTGCTTGTACCAGGCCCGGATGTTCACGGGCACCCCGTAGGCGAGCGGACCGCCATCGGTCGCCCCGGCGATCGCGCCGGGCAGGGTGACACCCTGGCGGGTGTCCCAGTTGGCAGCCTCGATCGTGACGCTGCCCGACTTGTCCACGATGATCTGGTCCATCGCCACCGTCTGCGTACTCGGGGTGGTCAGCCCGAGCGACACAGACCGAAGCACGTTCAGCGCGCTGTTCAACGACTGCAGCGAGACCTTGACGGTAACGCTCATGGTTTCCCCCTCAATGCTTGGCGAGTGGTGCGCCAGCTTTCGCCACTGGCGCACCACTTCGATGTCAGTGGTACACGCGCTCCAGTTGCTGCCCTACGGACACGTAGGACAGCGTCAGGTTGCCGTACGGGCCGATGAATCCGAACAGCGCGGACCAGCCGTCCGACCCGCAGAGGATCTGCTGTGGCTCATCTGGCAGTCGCTCGCCGCGCGTCCAGCACATGCGCTCAGCGTGTTTCGCCAGGTCGCACAGATCGCGCGCTTTGATGGTGACGCGCTCGATTTCCGGGCAGCGCCTGTCGCCTCGCGTGTTGTCGACTGGCAGCGTCACGTCGGGGTGGTCTGGCGCGCCAGGTGCGACCCATTCTCCCGACGCGCGTCGCATGACGCGCGCATCGGGGTGGCCGATCATCTGCCGCGCCGTGTCCGACCATCCGTGCAGGCGCTCGAAATCGCCTGTCGTCCAGCGCTTGCCGCTGTACGCGTGCCGCTCGCCTGCCACCCACGGGCCGATGTCCCTAACCCATGGGTGACTGTGAATGTGCGGGATGGGTCGCAGCGCCTCGATTTCGCCGTGCGCGCGCCGATCGTGGCGCGCCCAGGTCAGCGCGTTGGATGATCCGTCGCGTGTCGCACGCTCGACGCGAAGCATGTAGTTTGCGTCGCCTTGCTCCCATGTGTCGACCAGCCTCGCGAGGCTGCCAGCCTCCACCCACGTCTCGCCAGCATCGACGCTGTCCTTGTGCCACGCGGGAATCGTCGCCTGAAACAGGGTTCCGCCTTGACGCGCGCTGACCAGCAGGTACCCGCGCGGCCGATCCTGAAAAGCGGGCAGTGGATGTACGTCGCTGCCCGCGCACAGCCGCACGGGGGTCGATGGGCGTAGGTCCCGCACGAAATCGAGGCGCAACAGGGCATCCTCCGCGTGCACAGTGACCTTCATGGCTAGTTCCATTCCTGCTCGTTGTAGTCGATCACAGCATCGACGCGCGTAGTGGTTTCGTCGCTCGCTACGACAACGCAGCCATAGCCGTGCGACAGCCGTACGTGCGTGTTGATGCCAGAGAGCGTGCGCGCTTCCCGCAGTGCCTGTGCCAACGCCTGTGCGTCGACGTACGCGCCACGCTCGCCACGCTTGCCGGGAAGGTCCCCGTCGACGTAGCGCCAGCACATGCCAGCCGCTACGAAAACGTGCCTGCCGATGGTCAGCGCGTCAGCGCCCATCCTGTGCAGGTTGACCTGCAGTCCGTGCCGCTGCGCCCTGTCCGCCAGTCGCAACAGCTCGTCGATGTCGCGAGGCGCGAGAGCCACGATGAGCGCCAGCTCACGTTCTTCCCGCTTGCCGATGTCCGCCTTCATGACTCTCGCTCCTCTCGCGCTTCGTTGTCCGCTGGTCAGTGGTTGGGGTCGATTTCCGCCATGATCGCGTCGTCGCTGGCCAGCCAACGCTCGTGGACCTCACGTGCCAGCGTCGCGACGTCGACCGTGACGACCTTGACCGTCGTGACGTAGCTGCCGCTGGCGATGGTCAGGCAACGCGCGTCCCCGTGACCGACCAGCGCCAGCGTGTACGTGGCGTCGATGTCTGCGACCAGGTCGCGAATCGTGTACGCAGCGTCGATCAGCTCCTGTGCGCCGACCTCGAAGGTCTCGCCGTAGTGGTGGCCGTGGTCGCCGAACTCAACCCAAGGGTCGTTCATGTTGCCGCTGACCACCGCGCCGATGTCGCCCATGGCGACGTATCCGCCATTGATGTCGAAGCTGGTGCGCGCCAGTGCCGCGAGCCTGGTCAAGACGTCGTGGTTGATCTCCGCGACGGGGATGGGTGCGCTGACGATCAGGTTGCGCTTGCGAGTGGTGGCGCTCATGTCGTTTCCCCCTGGTGTGCGATGCTGTTGCTGACATGCCGAACGTTACGCCATGACTTGCATTGAGTCAATGCAAACCGCGAATGTGGCGTACGTCACACATAGGGAGGTGAGCGTGCCTCACGAAAACTCGAGTTACAGCACCTACCGCGCGCGCATACGAGAGCTGGCAGGGCAGAACTACACGACGATGCCCGACAGGCCATCGTCAGCAGACCTCATCGCGCACCACTTCACATCCACACCAGGGCAACCCCGCCCGCGAGCACTACTCGCCTTCAGCCGTGGCAAGGACGCGATAGCCGCAGCGCTCGCCCTACGCGCGGCCGGCGTCGACATCTACCCCTTCTACCGATGGGTCGGCCCGAAACTGCCCTACGTGGAACGCGACCTGGCCCGGTGGGACGAATGGTTCGGCCGCCGCATCATCCGCGTACCCTCGCCACACTTCTGGCGGCAGCTCGACAACATGGTGTTCCAGCCCGCACACCGGGCCGACACCATCGAAGCCGCCGGCATCGCCGCCGCCGACTACTTCGAGCTGAACCGGTGGATCCGCGCAGAGTTCGGCATCCCCGAAGACACCTGGGCGGTCGACGGCGTACGCGCCGCCGACACCCCCAACCGCCGTCGGGCGTTGACCGTCTACGGGCCGGTCAACGAGAAAGAGCGGCTGATCCACCTCGTGTGGGACTGGCGCATCAGCCACGTCCGCGCCGCGATCGCAGACGCCGGAGTCGACCTGCCACCGGACTACCAGTGGTTCAAACGAACGTTCGACGGGCTGCACCACCAGTACACCGGCCAGCTGGCGAAGCACTCGCCGGCCGACTACGAGGTGATGCGGGCCTGGTTCCCGCTGCTGCCCGCCGAGCAGATGCGCTACCGGCTGTCCCGGCCGGTGCCGAACGTCTCCGCGAAGGACATGTGATGCCCGGCAAGGTGTCTCCCGCCGACCTGGCCGCGCAGATGCGCGCCGCCGCCAAGTCGGGCCCGGACCGGTCCCGGCCCGCGAAGGCGGGCAAGCTCGACGTGCCCGACGACCTCACCGCCGAACAGGCCGCGTTCCGGCGTCGGGCCGAAGCGGAACGCCGAAACATGCTGATCATCACCGACAGCGAGTTCTGGTGCACCCTCGGCTTCGCGACCGCCGCCGACCTGGACGCGTTCCTCGGCGTGGTCGGCATCCCCGGGGACGACCAGCTGGGCCGCCGCTGGCTCGACGGCTACCTGTTCGCCGACCGGTTCGGCATCCCGGTCGACGGCACCGAGGCCCCGACCGGCGCGCCTGGCGAGCCCGCCCGGGTCGGCCAGATCACCCCGGAGATGATGGCCGGTGCTGCGGTCGCGGCCGACGACGTCGCCGACTTCTTCGGCGACGAACCGTCGCTGTTCGATGACATCGACTACCCCGGCGACCTCGAAGGTGACTCGTACGCCGAATCGGCCCACCTGATGCGGCTGTTCGACGGCGTCGACCAGCCGCCAGACGCCCCGGTCGAAGACCACGCCGGCAGCCCGCACTACGCGGTGCTGGTGTTCTGCACCCGCGCGGACAAGGACGAGTTCCTGTCCCGCGCCGGGTTGTGGGAGCACGGCGACAAGTACCTCGACGGCCACACGGCCGCCGAGCGGCTGGGAGTCACCATCTGAGGAAGGAGCACGCCATGAACCGTCGTTCGCGGGCCAACCGGTCCGCCGCTTCGCGGGCCGCCGGCCGGGCAACCGCCGCCGCGCGTCCCGTCGACCGGGCGCAGGGCACCCGGGCGTACCAGCGGGCGATCCGGCAGGGTCTGTCCCCGCGTACCGCCCGCCGTCGCCGGGCGCAGGCCGTCGCGCGGTCGTCCACCGCCAACTCGTAGGCGAGTGAGCGTCAGCACGCGTCGGCTCCGGATCGTCGGGGACGGCGGCTCGATCCCACAGGCCGAGCCCGCCGTCCCCGACCCGCCCGCCGAGGTGGAACCACCCGGCGACCTGTCCGACGCGGCCCGCGAACAGTGGGACCGGCTGCTGCCCGTGCTGCCGGAGCCGCTGACACCGGCCGACGTGCCGGCGTTCGTGATGTTGTGCAACGCGCTGGCCGCCTACCAACAGGCGGACGAGTTCCTGACGTCGGCGGGGCTGATCATCACCGACGGCGGCAGGGTCGTGGAGAACCCGGCGTTGCGGGTACGGAACGCGCAGGAGGCGTCCGTGGCCCGCTGGTCGGCGAAGTTCGGGCTCACCCCCGCCGACCGGCCGCAACGACCCGCGCCGGGCCGCCGTGACGGCGGCATCCCGCACCTGGTCGAGCAGTAACCACACCCATTGAGTAAGGCCGCGGCCGGGCGTCGCGGATCGTCCCGGTCGGGCATCGGGTCGCCACGGCGACGGTAGCGCCGGCCCTGCACCGTCGGGGGGGTCGAGCGTGCCGAAGCCGATCCCCGAACAGGTACGTGAACAGATCCTCGCCGACGTACGAGCCGGCGGCATGTCCCGTAACGCCATCGCCCGCAAACACGGGGTGTCGGCGTCGACGGTGACGAAACTGGCCCGTGACGCCGGCCTGGTCGACGCGTTCGACCGCACCCACACGGAGGCGGCGACGGCGGCGGCCGAGTTCGACGCCCGGCAGGCCCGGCGTCGGCTCATCGAGGACCTGTACAGCGACGCGCAGGCGATGCGGGAACGCATGTGGTCGCCGTACACGCAGGTCATCACCGGCCCCGCCGGGCCGGAGTTCGTGACGACGAAGCTGCCGCCGATCCGGGACCAGCAGTCGGCGATGGGGTTCGTCACGTCGGCGCTGACCAAGGCGGTCGACCTGGAGAAGGTCGACGCCGACGGCGGCGCGGCCGGCGCGAAGACGATGATGAACGACCTGTTTGGCGCGATGCAGCTGGCCTACTACCAGATCGTCGCAGAGGACGCGGCCGGTGCCACGGGGGCAGACCGCCCGGCCAGCGGGGAAGCCACCGCCGGTGATGGTCTCGGGGGCGGCGGTGGCTGACCCCCCGTTCAACCTGGACGCGGTGTGCCGGGTCATGTCCCGCAAACAAATCCGGTCGATCATGGAGTGCAACGCCCGGATCAACCTGTGGTCCGGTGCCGTGTCGTCCGGGAAAACCATCGCCTCGCTGATGGCGTTCCTGTTCGCCGTCGCCCGCGCCCCGGAGAACGGGCTGGTGTTCATCGTCGGCCGCACCCTGGACACGGTCGGCCGGAACATCATGGAGCCGCTGACGCAGCCGTTCGGACCGTTCGGGCCGGTGTCGCGGTTCATCACCTACACGCAGGGCGCGAACCGGGCGAAGGTGTTCGGCCGCACCGTCTACCTGGTCGGCGCTAACGACGTCCTCGCCGAAGGCCGCATCCGGGGTGCGACCGCCGCCCTGATCTACATCGACGAGGCGACGCTGATCCCGGAGTCGTTCTTCACGATGTGCCTGTCCCGGCTGCGGGTGCCCGGGGCGAAGCTGCTGGCCACCACCAACCCCGACGGGCCGATGCACTGGCTGCGCCGCCGGTTCATGCTCAACCGGCAGCTGAACATGCGGCAGTGGCACTTCACCCTGGATGACAACCCGTCGCTGACCCCGTCCTACGTGCAGTCACTGAAAGCCGAGTACACCGGCCTGTTCTACGACCGGTTCATCCTCGGCCGCTGGTGCCTCGCCGAAGGCGCGGTCTACTCCGCGTGGAACCCGGACCGGCACGTCGTTGACGAGTTGCCGCCGATCAGCGACTGGATCGGCGTCGGTATCGACTACGGCACCGTCAACCCGTTCGCGGCCGAACTCCTCGCCCTAGGCGGCGACGGACGCCTCTACCTGGCCGGCGAGTGGTACTACGACTCGAAGGTGAAACGGCGGGAGCTGTCCGACGCCGAGTACGCCGAACAGGTCAAACGGTGGCTGCGGAGCATCCCCCAACCGGGCGGGCAGCGTGGCGTCGAACCGGGCTGGGTCGTCATGGACCCGTCGGCGGCGTCGATGCGGACCGCGTTGCTCGGCTACGGCATCCAGTCCGTACTGGCGGACAACGCGGTGATGCCCGGCATCCGGCAGCTGGGGTCGCTGATCGCCACCGACCGGTTCCGGGTCCACAAGTCCTGCCAGGGGTTCATCGACGAGATTCCCGGCTACAGCTGGGACGCGGACAAAGCGGAGAAGGGCGAGGACGCGCCGCTGCCGGTCAACGACCACGCGTTGGACGCCGTCCGCTACGTCGCCCGCACGACCGCGGCCGTCTGGTCCGGCCGGCTGCGGGAGCCGCTGTTCGACCTGGCCGCCTGACCAGGTTCTTTCGCCCCGAGAAATGAGGAGGGCCCGACGTGGCCGATGAAGAAGACACCCCGCAGGAGCCGTCAGCGGCCGAACTGGCGTACGGGGCGGCGCTGGCCGCCCACAACGCCCTGGCCGACGCCCAAGAGCTGGTCGACGAGGTGATCGTCCCGACCGGCGACGACCCGGGGGTGCCGTGCCAGGCCGCCCGGCGGATCGCCGCGCTGGTGGAGATCGCCGACGGCTACCGGCAGCTGGTGACGGCGCTCGCCGACCGGCCCAGCACGATCCTGCCGCCCACCGGCACCGACGGTGGGAAACCGACCCAGCCGCAGGTGCCCGGGTCGAAACGCGCCCAACTGAACTAGCGACCGGAGGGGAGGGAGCGTCCATGGTGGCGAAGACGCCGCAGCAGAAGGCCGCCGTCGAGCGGCTACGGGCGTGGGCGCTCTCCCCCGAAGCAGCCCGGCACTTCCGGTGGGGCACCGACCACGACATGACCCGCTGTATGAGGTTCTACCGGGGCAAGATGCCGCAGCGGATGATCGGCGGCTGGTGCTACCGGCTGCACCTGACCGCGACCGGCCACAAGCCGGGCCACGAGAAGCGGCGGGGCTGACCGGTGCCGCTGCCACCCGACCGGTCCGACTGGCCGCCCACGTCGACCGAGGATCCACGGGAGTGCTACCGGCGCTGGTCGGCCTGGTACCGGGGCGACACCTCGGAGCTGGCGATCGTCTACAACAACGCGATCGCCACCGTGGACCCGAAGCCGGTACCGGAGCGGGGTCTGCTGTCCCGGTTCCGGGCCCGGTTCTTCTGGGGCAACCCGGAGCAGCCCAACGCGCTCAGGCAGGCCCGGCTGCACATTCCGCTGGCGCACGACATCGCGGCCACGTCGGCGAACCTGCTGATGGGCGAAGCGCCGGAACTGGTCGTCGCATCCGACCACGACGAGACGCCGCGACGTAAGGACCCCACCAGGTCGGATGTGCTGAAGCAGCCGCACCCGGCGCAGCGGCGGCTGAAGTGGGCGATGCAAGAAGCCGGGTTGCACGCGCAGCTGCTGGAAGCGGCCGAGGTCGCGGCGGCGTACGGCGGCGTGTACCTGCGGATCACGTGGGACAAGGTCGTCGCCGACCATCCGATCGTGACGCCGATCCTGCCCGACCGGGCGGTGCCGGAGTGGCGGTCCGGCTACCTGGCGGCGGTGACGTTCTGGCGGAAGCTGCCCGCCCTCGCCGGAGACAAGACCGGCAGCACCTGGTGGCATCTGGAACGGCACGAGACCCGGGGCAGCCTGACCGGCGGCAACCCGTTCGGGGTGATCATCCACGGGCTGTACCGGGGGGAAGACGGCAACCTTGGTGAGCGGCAGCAGCTGACCAAGCACCCGGAAACGGCCGTACACGCACCGGCGACCGACGCTTTCGGGACGATCGTCACCGGGGCCCGCCGGCTGGCCGTCGAGTACCTGCCGAACATGCGGCCGAACCTTAGCCTGCCGGGGTCGCCGCTCGGCGGCTCCGACTACGACGGCGGCGTTGACCAGGGGTTGGACGCGCTCGACGAGGCGTGGACGTCGTGGATGCGGGACCTGCGGCACGGCAAGGCGCGGCTGATCGTGCCCGCCGCGTACCTGCGGAACCGGGGCCGGGGCAAGGGGGCGATCTTCGACCCCGAGCAGGAGGTGTACGAGCAGCTGGAGGCGCTGCCCCGCGCCGACGGCGGCATGGACATCCACAACGTCCAGTTCACGATCCGGGTCGCCGAGCACCAGGCCACCTGTGAGGCGTTGACCGCTGCGACGGTGCGGGCCGCCGGCTACAGCGTGCAGTCGTTCGGTGAGGGCGGCGACGGGGTGGAGGCGACCGCCACCGAGGTGATCCGGCGGGAAAAGCGGTCGTTCGCCACCCGACGGCGGAAGATCAACTATGCGAGGCCGGCGCTGTCCAGGCTCGCCGTCACCTGGTTGGAGATCTACGACCGGCACTTCGGTGGGAAGCTGCTGACCGACCCCGGGCTGCGGGTGTCGGCGCAGTTCCCCGACGGTGTCGCCGACGACGCCGAAACCGATGCCCGCGTGCTCGGCATGCTGCACGTCGCGGAGGCGATCAGCCTCTACCAGCGGGTCAAGCGGACCAACCCGGACTGGGAAGAGTGGGAGATCCTCGAAGAGGTCGACCGCATCCGCGAGGACAAGAAAGCGGACATGCCTGTCGAGGTCGACGAGCCCGGCGGGAAGACCGCGGCCGGGCAGCGTCCCGGCGACGACGGAGGCGGGAACAAGCCGCCGGCCGGGAGTCGGCCGGCATCCGGGAACCGGCCGCCGGCCGGCGACGGGTGACGGTCGTCTACGACGACGGGCAGTCCGTCGTCCACCACGGCGACTGCTTCGACCTGGTCGACGTGTGGGCCCGGCCCGGCGCGGCGGTGCTGCTGGTCACCGACCCGCCGTACGGCCGCAACTGGCGGCAAGGTGTCCTGCGGAAGAAGAGGTCGAGGTCGGACGGGGCCGTGGGGATCGCCGGCGACTCCTCGACCGACACCCGGGACCGGGCCCTCGCCGCATGGGGTGACCGTCCCGCCGTGGTGTTCGGTGACCTGATGCTGCCGCCGCCGGCCGGCACCCGGCAGGTGTGCGTGTACGCCAAGCCGCCCGACGCTGGGGCGCGCGGCGCGACCGCCGGGGTCCGCCGCGACGTTGAGGCGATCTACCTGGTCGGGCGGTGGCCCACTGGTATCGCGGGCGGGCGGGGCAGCGTGTTCGGCACCCGGTCGCACATCCTCGCCGGGGCGTCGGGGCCGGTCACCCGATACCAGCACCCGCACGCCAAACCGGTCGACATGCTCGAAGACCTGATCTCGATGGTGGCCGGGTCTCTGCCGGTGTGGCCGGAGCTGGTCGTGGACCCGTTCGCCGGCTCCGGGTCGGTGCTGGTCTCGGCCCGCAACCTCGGCATCCGGGCTGTCGGCGTCGAGGTCGTCGAGAGGCACTGCCGTACGGCGGCGGGCCGGCTGGCGCAGACGCCCCTGTCGTTTCCCCGTGAGCGAAAGGCGTCACCCGTTGATCAACAACTTGTTGCGGAAAGCTGACCCCGACTGGCGGATCTGGACGTACCACGTCGACTACCGGCAGCGTTCAAGCGAAAGCCGGTCGAAGGTCAACGTCGGGTTCTGGCTGAACGGTGTCCCCCGGCTGACCGTACGGTGCGCGTTGGCCGGGCATGTGCCGCTGGTCGACGGGACGGGGCCAACCCGGCTGGGCGAAAGGGCCGCGCGTTGGGTGGTGTGCGGCCGGTGCGGTGTCCGGCCGTCTCCGCAGGGCAGCCTCGACCCGGATCACTACCCGGCGATCGGCCTGCCCTACCCGGGTGACTTCATGCCCGCCGACGCGCTACCGGACGCGAGCAAGCCGCGTGCGCGGTTCGCCGCGTTGAAGTCGCTGCCCCGCCACTACCTGCCCGGCCCGTGGCCGCGCTGGCAACGCGGGGTGCTCGGCGGACAGCTGGTGGTGCTGCCGCGCAGCGCACTGAACGTCGGCGCGTCGATCAAGGTCGGTCACGGGGGGTCGGAACACGACCTCGCCTGCCACGTCTCCCTCGGCCGACTCGGGTCGCTGCACCTGCACACCGAGGAAATCGGCAAGGGTGTGGTGCGCTGGCTCAACCCGGACTGGGACAACACCTACCAGTCGCGGACGGTGTCCGTGTCCGTCGGCGGCGGCCGGCTGCGGTGGCAGCTGTGGATGCCCCGCGACGGATGGCAGAAGCCGCGCCGTGAACTCACCCGTGGGCAGCGGGCACGTGACGGCAGCCGCCCGGTTGCCCCGATGGACCTGCTGTTCGGCGCGCGGAAGAACCAGGTCACGGAGGTCGCGAAAGCCGGCGCGGTCGTGCGGCTACCGGACGGGGACTACCCGGTCGAGCTGACGCTGGAACGCTACGAGGCCCGCCGGCCCCGGCAACGGTGGGCGGGTGACGTGTCGTGGTGGGTGCACTGGTCGACGCCGAGAGGCGGCCGGGCGATCCCCACCGAGTTTCCGAACCGGAACCGGATCTACGGGTCGCAGGCGCGGATGGACGCCGCGTCGGCCCGGTCCGGCAGCTGGCCGGACGAAGCCGCCGCGTTGATCGCCGCCTGGGTGGCCCGGCACCGGGACCGGTACGGGTGGCCGCAGCCGGCCGCGCCGATCGACGACGAGCGGCTCCAGGCCGCGCTACGACAAGGGGAATGATCATGGCGTTGAGTGATCCCGTGCGGGTTGTGGCGAAGCTGCCGACCGGCGAGGCCCGGCAGTGGACCGGCGAAACCATGCAGGACTACCGCGACTTCGCGACCTGGGCGGGCTGGTCGGCCGGCAACGACATGTATCCCGGGGAGCTGGCCATCTTCTGGCATCCGCAGCTGGGCGCGAATGTGCAGGTGCGGCACAACCAGTGGGTGGTCAAGCCGACCGGCGCGCAGGTCGCCGAACTGCCGATGCCTGGCGAGCAGTACCGCAACGCCTGGGTAGCGCTCACTCTTCCGCTGTGACCGCACCCACCGCGCGGTCGGTGGAGGATCTCCCCTCCGCTGCCGCGTGGCTGTACGCCGAAGCTGAGATCAGCCTGGTCAGGCTGATCGGCCGCCGGCTGGCTCGTGGGCTGTCTGGTGGCGACCGGGATCCGCAGGCGTGGGCGCGTGGCCGGCTGGGTGAGGTGTCGCGGCTGCGGAGGGACACGTCGGCGCTGGTGCGTCAGCTCGCGACCGATGGTGACGCGGCGGCCCGGCACGCGGTCGCGGTGGCGTGGCGTAACGGCGACGACCAGGCGGTGGTGGCGCTGCGCGACGCGGGGATGCCGTCGCGTGCCCCGGACGCCCGGCACGGCGCGGCGGTCAGGGTCGTCGCGGACGCGCTGGTCGGCGAGTTGCGGCCCGTTCAGGCCGCGATCCTGCCCCGCGCGGAGGACGTGTACCGGCGGGCGGTCGCCGGGGCGGTGGCCCGGCACCTCGCGGCGGGGATGCCGCTGCGGTACGCGGCGCAGTCTGCGTGGCAGGCACTGGTCGACCAGGGTGTGACCGGGCTGACGGATCGGGCTGGGCGGCGGTGGCGGCTGCACACCTGGGTGGAGATGGCGGTTCGTACGGCGGTGACCCGGGCGGTCGCTCAGGCGGTCGTCGACCGGTGCGTGCTGGCCGGGAACCGGTTCGTGTGGGTGACGGACCGGCCCGGCGAGTGCCCCCTGTGCCGGCCGTTTGAGCATCGCGTGCTGGCGTTGTGGGGTCAGGCGGTCGATGTGGAGGTGTCGTCGCCTCGCGCGCCGGGCCGGCTGGTGCCGGTGCGGGTCAAGGCGACGTTGGAGCAGGCCCGAGCCGCCGGGCTGCACCATCCGCAGTGCAGGCACGACCTGTGGCCGTTCGTGCCGGGGGTGACCCGGCTCCGGGCGGGGATTCCCGACCCGGCGGGCTGGGAGGCCCGGCAGCGTCAGCGGGAGATCGAGCGGCACCTGCGGCGGTGGCGTGCCCGGGAAGCGGGCGCGTTGACCAGGGAGGCCGCACGGGACGCGGCGGCCCGGGTGGCGGCGTGGGACGCCGAGATGGAACGGCACCTGGCCGGGGCGGGGCTTGACCGGCTGCGGCATCGGGAGTCGCCGGGCGCGGGCTGGGAAGCGGGTCCGGCGCGGCGGGACGACCCGGTCGGGGTGTAACCCCGCCAGTTCATTTGATCGCAGACCCAGACGGCGCACCGTCTGGGTCTTCTGTGTGCCCCGGGAGGGCGAAGCGCATGACGAGGCAGACACCACCGGGCGTGGTGATCTCACCGACCGGCACCGTCCACCAGCGGGGCGGCAACATCATCGGCTGGGACCGGCGAGGTCGGCCGATCCGGCTCGTCGCGGGTGGCAGCGGCGAAGGCAGTGGTGGCGCGGCTGGTGGCGGCGATGGCGGGTCGGGCGGCGGGGACGGTGGTGCACCGTCAGCTGGCAGTGAAGGCGGCGGGGGTGTTCCCCCGACGCCGCCGCCTCCCGTCCCGCCGGCACCGCCTGCGCCGACCCCGCAGCCATCGCCGGCACCGCCGGCACCGCCAGCGGGGTCGGGCGGCGGCGGGGACGACCCGCCGGCCAGCGGGGAAACCGGCGGTACGGCGGAACGCGTCGAAGACCTCCCCCCATGGGCGCAGAAACGCATCAAAGACCTCGCCAAGGAAGCCGGCGACCACCGGATCAAAGCCAAGACCGCGGCCACCGAAGCGAAAGAAATCAACGAACGGCTGGCCGGGTTCCTCGACGGCTTCGCGAAGGTCCTCGGACTGGCCGAGGACGAGGAGAAGCCGCTGACGCCGGAGCAGATGACGGCGCAGATCGCCGACCTGACCCGCAACGGTGAAGACCTGGCGTCGAAGCTGCGGGCGGCGAGGGTCGAACTGGCGGCATGGCGGACGGGCTCCGCTCACGACGCCGACACCCGCGAGTTACTCGACTCGCGGGACTTCTTCGGCCGGATCACCGGGCTGGACCCGGACGCCGAAGAGTTCCCCGGACAACTGTCCGAACTGATCAAGACGGCGGTGGAGTCCAACCCCGCCAAATTCCGGCTGGCTGCCGCGCGGGCCGCGCAGCAAGCCCCATCAGGAGGCGAGTTCAGCGGCGGGCCTGCTGGCGAGCGCAACGTCAACGAGATGGACGTCGACGAGCTGCTGAAAAAGCGGCGCGAGTGGTTGGCGTCCTAACAGGCCGGGAGAGACCCTATGCCGAACACGTTCATCACGCCAGAGACCATCGCACGGCAGGCTCTGGCCAACCTGTACGACCAGACGATCATGGCGCAGCTGGTGCACCGGGACTACGACCCGGACTTCTCCGGCAAGCAAGGCGACACCGTCATGGTGAAGCGGCCACCGATCTTCGAGGCGCACGAGTACAACCGCCAGGACGGCATCCTCGTGCAGGACATCACCGAGACAAAGTTCCCGGTGGTGCTCAACCACTTCGCCGACGTTTCGGTGGCCATCACCACCGAGCAGCTGACGTTGGAGCTGTCCACGTTCAACGAGACGGTGCTCAACCCGGCGATGGAAGCCATCGCGCAGAAGATCGAACGGGATCTGCTGTTGCTGCGCGACGACGTCACCGCGGTCATCGGCACCACCGCCTCCGGGTCGGAGACGTGGTCCGACCCGCGTGTCGCCATCGACGCGGACGCGACGCTGACCGAGGCGGCGGTACCGATGTCGCAGCGGCGGCTCGTCGTCGGCCCGCGTACCGGCGCGGAATGGCTCAAGGACGACCTGCTGAACCGGGCCGACGCCCGGGGCGACACGACCGGCCTGCGGGAGGCGTCCCTCGGTAACCGGCTGTTCGGGTTCGACGCCTACCGCACGAACTCGATCAAGAAGCCGGCTGCGACGACGGGCAACCCGTCCACGGAGGTCGGGCTGGGCTTCCACCGGACCGCGTTCACGCTGGTGTCCCGCACGCTGGACCTGCCCCGGGGTGCGACGCAGGCCGCGATCCAGTCCTACCGGGGCTTCGCGCTGCGCGTCGTCATCGACTACGACATGGACCAGAAGTCTGACGTCCTGTCGATCGACACCCTGTACGGCACCAAGACGATCGACGCTGACCGGGCCGTGCTGATCCACGGCGACCTGGTCCCGTAAGGAGAGCAGCCATGTTGAACAAGCACCGGTACTTCTCCAAGCAGGTGACCGTCGCGTCCCCGGCGACGTCGTCGCACATCATGTGGCGGGCCCCGTACGCGTGCAAGATCCTCGCGGTGCGGGCGATCCGCACCGGCGGGTCGGGGGCGGTCGTCAACGCCAAGGTGGGGGCGGACGACGTTCTGTCTCCGGACCTGTCGCTGACCGGCGCCGACTGGATGGCGGGGGTTCTCGACGAGGACCAGGTCCGGATGGCGGCAGGAGACACCCTGTACGGCGAGATCGTGTCGGCGGCCGGGTCTCCGACCTCACTGACGATTCAGGTCGATCTGGTGATCGACGCCGACGTGCGGTAAGGAGCCGACCCGTGTCCTACACCTACATCAACATCAACAACCCGACGCGGCCGTTCACCACACCCGTACGGCGGCCGGACCTCGAAGCCCGACCGAACTGGTTCCTGACCGGGGCTCCGTCCGGGGTCGACGTGCAAGCGCCGCCGCCGATCAACGCGACCGGGGTCATGTCCCGGCCGCAGGTGAGGTCGCCGCTGACCCGCGAGGAGCACCGCGCGAAGGCGGTGCGGGACTCGGCGCTGGCGCAGGCCGGGCTGCTGCGTGACCCGTCACGCACCGGCGAGACCGCCGACGTCGAATCGGACCGGCAGAGCGCCGCCAAGGGGAACGACGACGACGACGGCGACGGGCCGGTGATCGAACCGCCCGGGAAGAACGCCCCGAAGGCGGTGTGGGTGGCGTTCGCTAAGGCCGTCGAAGCCAACCGCGACGGCGACCGCTGGCACACCGACGACGAGTTGGGGCAGCTGACCGTGGCGGAGCTGCAACAGAAGTACGGCGTCGCCGAGACGTCGTGACAGACGGCGGGCCGGTGCTCTCCCGGGGTGAGAGAACGCCGGCCCGCCTTCCACCCGGTGGTGAGGGGGTGAACGGTGCCGGTCGTTCGTAACACGGTGGTGGACCCGGCCGGCAGGCCGGTGCCGGGCGCGCGGGTGCAGATCCGGCTGGTCGCCGGGGTCGACGTCGCCACCGCCGGCTACATCGACGACGCGACGGTGATCGGGTTCCGCGAGATCCGGGCGGACGCGTCCGGGGACTGGCAGACGGCGCTGATCCCGAACGTGGACATCGTGCCGGAGAACACCTACTACGAGGTGCTGGAATCGCCGGCCGACGGCGGGTGGACACATGGACCGTACCGGCACACGATCGTCGTACCCGACGCGCTGTCCGAGTACGAGTTGGTGGATCTGCTGGCGGCGGACATCGAAACACCGGTGCAGGTGATCACCGGCCCGCCGGGGCCGCAGGGTCCGCAGGGTCCGCAAGGCGAACAGGGCGTCCAGGGCCCGCAGGGTGACCCGGGCCCGCAAGGCGAGCAAGGGCTGACCGGACCGGAAGGTCCGCAGGGCATTCAGGGCATCCAAGGCCCGGAAGGGCCGACCGGTCCGCAAGGCCCGGAAGGGCCGACCGGTCCGCAAGGCCCGGAAGGGCCGACCGGTCCGCAAGGCCCGGAAGGACCGACCGGCCCGCAAGGCCCGGAAGGGCCGACCGGTCCGCAGGGTGATCAGGGGCTGCAAGGCATCCAGGGCCCGGAAGGACCGGAAGGACCGACCGGCCCGCAAGGCCCGGAAGGGCCGACCGGTCCGCAGGGTGATCAGGGGCTGCAAGGCATCCAGGGCCCGGAAGGACCGGAAGGACCGACCGGTCCGCAAGGTGATCCCGGCCCGCAGGGCGAGCAAGGCATTCAGGGCATCCAAGGCCCGGAAGGGCCGACCGGTCCGCAAGGCCCGGAAGGGCCGACCGGTCCGCAAGGCCCGGAAGGGCCGACCGGTCCGCAGGGTGATCAGGGGCTGCAAGGCATCCAGGGCCCGGAAGGACCGGAAGGACCGACCGGCCCGCAAGGCCCGGAAGGGCCGACCGGTCCGCAAGGCCCGGAAGGTGAGCTGCCGATACGACCGATGCGGGCCGGCTACTGGCGCATGACCCACGGATCCGGGGCCACCAACTGCTTCTTGCCCAACAATCAGGAACGCGCCGTGCCGTTCTACGCGCCCGCCGGCACCCGGCTCGTCTCCATCGGCATCAACGTCCTCACCGCGGGCACCTCGGTGCGGCTCGGGCTCCGGCAGGACGTCAGTGGCGAACCCGGAACCCTGATCGCCGACTACGGCACCGGGCTGCTGGACGTCACCACCACCGGCCTCAAGACCGCGGTCATCGACGTAACGATGCCCGCTGGCGGGAAGCTGTGGTGGACGCTCACCCACCAAGGCGGCGGGTCGGCGGTCATCACCGGCCGGGAGGCGTTCGGCGTGGAGATCGACGGCGCGACCGAGGCGTTAGCCGAGACCGCCGCCGCCTGCTACGTGCGGGGCTCGGCGGGTGGGGCCCTGCCCACCGACTACGTCTACGACTCGTACAACAACTCTGCGCCGATCATGGTGCTGCAGGCCGAAGCGTAGGGGGGTCGCGGTGGCCACTGTCATATCCCGGGTCGGCGCGGCCTACACCACGCCGCTGGTTCTCGACGTGTGGGGCGGCGACACCGACGCGACGTTGACCGTCGTCGACACGGACACCGGCGACTCGCAGTCCGCGACCGTCGCCCAGGGCGATGACCGGTCGACGTGGACCCCGTCGGTGCCCGCGTGGTCGACGCCGGGGGTGCGGCAGCTGGTGTGGACCGTGACCGGCACCGGGGCCGGTCAGTGGCACGTCACCGTGCTGGTGTCCGCCTCGCTACTGCCCGCGCCGGGCCGGTCGTACGCCACGACCGGCGACCTGGCCCGCTGGGTGGATCCGTTGCCCGTCGACGCGCGCGGCCGGCTGGAGCGGGCCACGATGAAGATCGACGAACTGCTGCGGTGTGCCTGGTATCCGGTCGACGACGACGGGGAGCCGACCGAGCCGGACCATCAGGTGGCGCTGCGGGACGCCACCTGCGCGTTGGTGCGCTGGTGGGGTGAGACCGGTGACGACGGCACCGGGGCGGGCCGCCTGTGGACGTCGGTGTCGGCGGGGTCGATCTCCGTCACGCGGGCGAACGCCGGCCGTCCACCGTCGCAGGAGGAAACCTACGGCAGCGAGGTGCTGACCATCCTCGCCGCGCGTGGGCTTCTCGGGCATCCTCCGGGGCAGTGGTGAGCGGGTTTCCCCGGATGCTGCTGCAGCACCAGGTGGTGGTGCGGCCGTTCGTGTCGTGGGGCGTGTGGGCCGGACCGGTGACGGTGCGGTGTCTGGTCGACGAGGGGCTGTCTCAGCGGGTCGGCCGGGACCGGCTGCAGGTGCGGGAGACTGCGCGGATCTTCGCGCCGATCGAGTGGGCGGGCACGATCCGCACCTGGTCGAAGGTTGACCTGCCTGACGGCCGGCAGGGCTACGCGGCGGGAGTGGCCCGCAAGACGGCGGGGTCTCTGCCGGTGCCGGAGCATCTGGAGATCGTGTGGGATGGCACATCGGGGGCGGTGTCGCCGGCCGGCGGTGAATCGGTGACGGTGCGGCGTCGGGTGCCGACCGCAGAGCGAGACGAGTACAACCAGACAGTGCACGCGTGGTCGGCGCGGTCGGTGGCGGGTTGCCGGGTCGAGCTGTCGTCGTCGGAGGACTCCGGTGACGGGTCTCGGGTGACGGTCACTGGGACGGTGCTGATGCCCGGCGGCGAGCGGGTGTCGTCGCGGGACCGGCTGGTGGTGCGCGGTCGCACGTACGGGGTGGACGGCGAGCCTGAGCGGGTCGACGACGACACCACGGGCGAGGCGGTCGGGTTGCGGGTGTCGATCCGGCGGGTCGTGGGCGCGGCCGGATAGGCCGAATGGGCCGGTGTGACCTTGCCCCGCGAAGAGTTTGGTCGTGCGGCCCATTCGGCAGCCCCATTGAGGTACCGCCGCCTGGACCGGACGAGGTACGGGCGAGCGGTGGGGCCGAGTTGGAACGCTACCAGCGGTATCGCGGCTCGTGAATGCCGACTCGTAGGCAGATTCCTGCCTGAATGGTGGTGGTGGTCTTGGCGACAAGGTCGACGGTGTACCCGGGTGGGATTCAGGCGATGCTCCGGTCTCCGAAAATGATCAACGAAATGCGCAAACGGGCCCGCCGAGTGAAGTCCCGCGCGATTCGCATTTCACCTGTACGAAAAACTGACCTTCACCGGCTCCCTGCTCCTGGCCACTACAAACGCTCCTGGCACTACCGGACAGGTGTGCGAAACGGTCGGGCGTGGGCTCGCGTGTATAACACCGCGCACTACGCCGCTTACCTTGAGTTCGGCACCCGATACATGAAAGCTCAACGGGTGTTGTCGCGGGCAACGAACGCTATCCGTAGATAAGAAAGGAACTCAGCAATGGGGCAGTTGATCACCTGGTCCTACAACAAGGACCTGTCGAAGGTCGGCGCAACCGAAGAGGTACCCGACGACCTAGCACGCACCCTCATCCACGAAGGACGCGCCGTCGCGGCACCCACTGCCGACGCAGCCAACGTCGACAACCCGGCACCCGCGCCAGCCAAGACCCCGGCCGCCGCCAAGACCCCGGCCGCCGCCAAGACCCCGACCAAGCCGTAGCTGGAGCCCCCGGTGCCCGCCGATATCGAAGCGGTCCTCGTTTCCTGGCTGACTGGCCGCACCGGGGTGCTGACCGTCGCGGAGCTCAACGAAACTGATGGCCCGCCGAACGCGGTACCGGTCCTGCACGTGGAGGAACTCCCCGAGGGCAGGGAGATCGCCCCCGGGCTGGTGCAACACGTCGTCGAGATCAACGCCTACGCGGTCGGCCGGGGACCGGCGAAGCGGCTCGCACAGGTAGCCGCCGACCAAGTCGCCGAGATGCGCGGAGTTGTCTTCGACGCGGGGCGCACGTCAGTCAACGACGCGTTGTGCGCCCCGCCGTCTCGACTGCCGTGGGACGACGACAGCGAGATCCGCCGGTACGGGGCGCGGTGCAGGATCGTCACTCACAGCTGGATGGCCCCCGTCGCGCTCTACCCCAGCTCGCGTGTCTTCCCCAGCCAGCTGCTGTTCCCAACTCCCGCAAGGTGGGTTGGCTGGCCGGCGGTCGACGTGTACCCCGGGGCTGGAGTGTTCCCGGTCGCAGGCCCGTTCGACGGCGCTCCGAGCTTGTGGCTGTTCCCCGGCCCTCTGCTGTTCCCCGTAGATCCGCCGGGCTTCGTCCCGTACCCCGCGCCGGCAGGGGTGTGGCCGAGCGCCGGACTGTTCCCACTTGGAGGGTGATCATGGCCTACGTCAGGCAGACCTGGGTGGACGGGGCTAGCGGCAACACCCCGCTGTCCGCCGGACGGCTCAACCATCTCGAGGCTGGCGTCGAAGCGGCTGCCTCCGTCGCAGACGAGGCCGCCGCCGACGCCGGGGCAGCGTACCCGGCGGCGGGCGGCACCGTCACCGGCCCAGTCTCAGTCGACGAAGTCGGCCAAGGAGATGTGACGATCCCGTACGGCTTGGGGTCAGCGCCGAACACCGGCATCGCGGTTCGGTCGTCGTTCGCCGGCGGCGAGGACGACGGGGTCGGCACCGACTCCACCGGCCGCATCAACCTGTACTCCTACCAGCGGGCGTCCAATGGCAGCTTCGGCGAGATCATCCGCATGTACGCGATGCGGGGCAACGCCAAGCTGATGCAAGCCTGGTGGTTCCCCGACGGGGGCTACGACGGAAGCCTTAACCCCGTCGGGAACTTCAAGCCGGTTGTATGGACCGGCGCGCACTGGCAAGCCAACGACGGGGCGTCCAACCACAAGCATTGGTCGGTGGAGACCCCGGACCCGAGCGGGGCTATCCAGACCCGGTTCGAGGTGCGGTTCGGTGACCCGTCCGTGGACGACGCAATCGCCGGCCTGGACAAGACGATCGTGGCGACTAACCTAGCCGATTTCGTGGTCCGGTGCTCCAACGGCCAGGTGCTGCGGCTGTCCGGCCCAGCCGGCGGCAGCAACAAGCCGATCGAGTGGAACCACGACTACGCGGGCTCCGACCAGTACCGGCGGGGG